>F241_Great_Cormorant__coassemble_522_pt1 | contig 48885 bp, 42 predicted proteins | sample F241_Great_Cormorant__metabat2_high_PE_009 | metagenome-assembled genome bin F241_Great_Cormorant
GAAGAAGCTGTAACTGAAGACAATGTAGAGCCAAAAGCAGAAGAAGCAAAACCTATAACAGAAACTACAGAATCTAAACCAGTAGAAGAAGCTGTAACTGAAGACAATGTAGAGCCAAAAGCAGAAGAAGCAAAACCTACAACAGAAGTTACAGAACCTAAAAATGCAGAAAATGCACAGACTCATCCATCTATTTATGTTGGATTGTATAAAGATAATATATTTATTCAACTTATAGAATTAAATGAATCTAATAAATTTGAGGTTACTATTGATAGTTTAGATGACGGTAAGTATTCTGTAAAGGAACTTAGAAAAGTTGAAGTTGGAGAAAATATTGTCGAAAATAAGATAATTGAGACTGATGGAAATAAGTATATTTCCATGGAAGCTAGAGATAGCATAAAAATAGATGGTAAAGATTATACAGTTAATTACGAAAATGAAGGAAATTTATTTAAAGTAATTAATACATTGGAATCTAATACTCCAAAACCAGATCCAAATCCTGAACCAAAACCAGATCCAAATCCTGAACCAAAACCAGATACAGAAAATAAAATTGCTGTAAGTCTTGGAAATAGATTCTGGATAGATACAAATAAAAATGGACTTCAAGATGACGGTGAACCTGGTGTAGCAAATGCTAGGATTGTATTGTTAGATGCTAGTGGCAAAGAGGTTAAAGCTAGTGAAGTTATGGCTGATGCAAATGGAGTTAAATTAAATAATAGTACATCTTTAACAGGTGATGAAACTGTAGAAACAACAACCAATGCGGAAGGAATATATAGCTTTAGCAACCTAAAACCTGGAAAGTACAGAGTCAAGTTTATAATTCCAGATGAATATAAGGATAAGTATAAATATACTAGTTCAAATGTAGGTAGTAACGAAGCTAAGGATTCAGATGCTATAGTAGACTCTAACAATGTATTAATTGGTATAACTGAAGCTATGGAAGTAAATTCTACAACTAACAAGGTTGATGGTTTAGATAATCCAAACTTTGATGCAGGGATTGTTGAAAAAGGTCAAGAGGGTTCAGAAAATCCAAAAGATCCGACACCAGGAAGTAGAAGACCAAAAAGTCCAACTCCAGGAAGTACGGATCCAAATAAACCAAAAACTGATGACAATAATCCTGAAACTAGAAATCCAAAAACAGAAGAACCAAAAACGACTGAAAAGAATCCAGAAGAGTCAAAGACAAAGGATTCTGAAGTTGATAAAAAAGAATTTAAAGATAATGAAAAAGATGAATATAATGATGAAAAAACAAAAATTAAGATAGTACCTGAACATAGGATAATACCTGAACAAAAATATAAATACAGATATGTGGATAATTATAAAAAAATACCACAGACAGGTGATCAAACATCATTTGTTTGGGCATATGCTCAAATTGGTTCTCTAGCAGGGTTATATTTACTATCTAGAAATAGACGTAAGAAAAATAAATAAATTATCTATTAAAAGATAACATAAAAGACCTTTTGGTGTGGATGAAGATATCATTCTAACACATCAAAAGGTCTTAATTAATATCCTAAAAATACAACTGTAAATATTAAGAAATAAACAAAATATAAACAAGTACTTAGATTAAAATATTTTACATATATTCAATACTTATAAGCGTATATTTTCAGGTATTTATGTATTTCAATTATTTATATAATAGTCAATAATTTTTGTAGATTGGCCTCTCTAGTTTTATTCATAATGATGAACCAATCTATAATAGTCCAAACTCCGCATCCACCGGCAGTCAAAAGTTTAAGTATACCTAGGCCGATTTCACCAAGTAGGAAGCGATCTATACCCAAGCTACCACCTATTATAGACACGATAAGCATAACCATAGGATCCTTATAATCAGAGCTATTAGCTATCAAAAAGTCGTGTTCACTAGCATTCATCATCTTCTCCTTTATATATGGTAGATGTTCAGCTGGGAAAAATTTTGCCTTTGTCATAGTAAAAACATCTACAAGTTTTTTTCTTTCTTCATAATTACTCATATCGAAACCTCCATTAAACAAATAATAATTTCTTATAATAATATAGCCTAAAAAGGTAGACAACTACATATAAAATACATATAATAGCAAACCATTTCTTATATCTATTTTCATTCAGGACTTTGACGAATAAGAATAGATATACAGGCAATAACATAAAAAGTGGGTGATAATAAAAAGCTCTTTTAAAATCTAAGTGGATAAAGGATATACAAGCTCTTGTAGAACCGCAAAATGGACAGTCCACATTAAGAAAATATCTAACCACACAACCACCGAATACTGTATTTATTATTAGAACAGATATAAAGATGAGAATTAACAACTTGAAATCCTTTTTAGTAAAAATACAGAGACCACCTTTCATGAAGCATCAAATAAATTGATTGCTCAAAAATATATACACAAAAATTATATCATAAATCTACTAAAAATACTATAATTCTAAAAATATAAGGTATAAAATCGTATTTTCTAATATTGTTTATTTTAAATTCCCACAATCATCAAATACAAAATTATAATTTAGATAGTTAAAATATAAATAAATAGGGTAGAAATACAATATCATTAAATCAGAAGATATTTATATGTTATTTTGAAAGGAGAAGTTGATAAAATTTTTATTAATATTGATTTAGGCTCAACAAACTAAATGTTGAGAAAGTAGCCATTAATATTAATTGAGATCAACGGGGTGTTATTATGAAGGCAGTATTATTGATGACATTTGGTTCGCCAAAGAGCAATGAATATGAGGATATAGCAGAGTTTTATACAAATATAAGGCATGGAATAAGACCTAGCGATGAAGAAATAGATAAACTTCAGTCTAGATACTTAAAGAGTGGTAGTTGTCCACTTCAACGTATATCTAATGAGGTTTCACAAAAGGTAGAGAAGAAATTAAACCTAGATTGTGATGATGAATACAGGGTTTATTTTGCAAATAAGTATTCAAATCCAAATATAAGAGAGGTAATATCTAAAATGGAAGAAGATGATATAACAGAGTGTATGTGTATAGTTATGGAACCTCAGTATTCATCTTATTCTATAGGTACATATGAAGAGTTTATATATAGCGATGTAATAAAATTTAATATTGTAAAGTCATGGCATGATGAAGAATACCTTATTAAATATTGGAGAGATAATCTAAATAAAGTTATAAAAAAATATAAGGATGAAGGATTAAGGTATAAGGTGTTGTTTTCAGCACATTCTCTACCTAAGTTTTCACAAGATTTGGATGATACATATATAACTCAAATAAAGGAAATGGTATCTCTTATAAGCAAGAATATAGTAAATGAAGGCGAGTACGAGATAGTTTGGCAGTCTGCATCAGACAACGGTATGGAATGGATGGATCCAGATATTTGTGATTATGTAAAAAATGATGACGATGATACAGGTGTCTATATTATTTCAGCGATTGGTTTTGTGTCAGATCATATAGAAATACTGTATGATCTTGATATAGAGTGTAGACAAGAAGTGGCAGCTAAGGGTAGTATTTATGCTAGACTACCTATGTTAAATGATGAAGAGGCTATGATTGATTCTATGGTATCAGTTGTGAAAAAATATATGAATGAAGAATATTCGTCTTATAATAAGTCATCGATGCCTGAAGATGGAGAGCTTGTAATGCCAGATTTTGTAAAAAAACTTATAGAAAAAAAGGGTAGAGAGAATGTGAAAATGCCTTATTTCGTGAAAAAGATGCTTGAAAAAAGAGGTATAAAGGTGGATAAAAGATAGAGAGGTAGTAGAATATAAGGTAGGATTTTAGATATATAAGAAAAATAAAAATAGACTGGATTTCAACAATTTAAGTTGAGAAACCAGTCTATTTTATTTACTATTGTTGGTCTATTCTTTCAGATACCATTTCTATGTTTTTAACTTGATCCTTAGTCTTAAATTCTATATATTTTTCGATACCTATTCTTATAAAACTTAGTACAAACATCCAAATGATGTCATAGATAAGTATAAATATTGTTGTCTTTAAATCTATTGCAGGTACCAAGAATCCTACTAGAACCATTACTACAGCAACTAATTGAGTTATAATTATTGCGCTGAATAATATTTTAGAAGGATATGGCTTTTGGAAGAACCATTTCTTTGCTCTTGTTACAAATAATAGCAAGTGTCCACCAGGTATTAATTGTAAGAAGATTACAGTCTGCAATTGATCTTTATTTAATACTGTCCAGAATGGGAACATATCTGGTCTCTTAATTGTTTCAATACCTAAGAATAGTATAGCTAGTGATTGAAGTACTGAGAAGAAACCAAGTATTGTAGATACTGTAAGTAGACTAGACATCTTCCATCTAATCGGTTCTTCACATACCTCAGTATTATCATATGCAATAGCCATGATAGGAATATCATCAAGTAATGACATAACAACTATCATAATTGCTGTCAATGGTTGGAATCCATACATTATAGAAGATATTACAACCAAGAACATTATTGTCATAGTCAAGGCAACTCTATATATAGTGTAGCTTGTTATTCTCTCAAAAATACGTCTTGCTTCATTTATTGCAGAGTTTATTACTGACAATCCAGGAGCAGTTAGTATTAAGTCCGCTGCACCTCTAGCTGCATCAGTAGAATTAGATACTGCAGTACCACAGTCTGCTTGTTTTAGAGCAGGGGCATCATTTACACCATCACCTGTCATAGCAACCAAGTGACCTCTCTTTTGAAGAGCCTTAACTATTGCGTACTTATGCTCAGGAAAGACTCTAGCGAATCCATCAGCTTTTTCTATTAAATCTGTTATTTCATCAGATACATCATTAGGATTTAGATCTTTAGGGAAGATATCTGATGCGTTGTATATCTTGGTACCAAGGTTTAATTGCTTAGCAGTTTCGATAGCTATTGCAGTATCGTCCCCTGTAATCATCTTAACCTTTACACCTCTTTTAGCGGCCTCTGCTATAGTTTCTTTTGAATCATCTCTAGGTGGGTCAAACATTGATAATATACCTAAAATTTTCCATGTAGTAGAATTAGGATCTAGTTTTGCCACTGCTAGAGCACGGTAGCCCCTATTAGCTAATTCATCAATGCTTTTATTAACTCTCTTAGATGTATCTTCATCCAAATCGCATAAATCAACAATTGCTTGTGGAGCACCCTTGCTGAATTTGTACTCAAGACCATCCTTTGAAACCATTGTCGCTTCAGTTCTTTTAGAAACTGGATCAAATGGAAGGAATTTCTTTAAAGTCCAGTTATTTAACTCGTCTTTTTTGTTGCATGCGTTAATAATAGTAGTGTCTATTGCATCATTATTTTCTATTTTTGAAGCTAGTGCACCTGCAAGTATACACTCATCTTCATCCTTGGCATCAAATAAAATAGTTTCACCCAATGATAATTCATTCTTTGTCAATGTTCCTGTCTTGTCTGAACAAAGTATGTCTACACCAGCCATTTCTTCTATTGCAGATAACTTAGATACAATTGCTTTTTCTTTAGATAACTCTAAGGCACCTAAAGCTAGGGTAACAGAGAATACTGTAGGCATGGCAACAGGTATAGATGCTACAAGTAATACCAATACAAATTGCAAGATATTTAATGCATCGGCTAAATCCCATGAATTTGAAACATATAAATCATTATAAACTCTAAATCCTACCATTATTGTAGCTAAGATTACGGCTATAATTATAAGGAAGTTACCTATTTGGAACATGGCTTTTTGTGCGTGGCTTATTGATCCTGCATTTGCAACTAATTTTGCAGTTCTACCAAAGAATGTATTTGAGCCTGTAGCTATACATACTGAATCCATTTCACCTTGCTTAACAACACTTCCTGAATAAGCTTCATCACCAATCTTTTTTGCAACTGGAAGAGATTCACCAGTAAGAGCAGCCTGATCTATTGAAACATAGTCTCCTTCGATCAATCTAAGATCAGCTGGAACTATCATACCTAATCTAATCTTGATTATATCACCTGGAACAACTTCAGATGCTTTGATATTTTGCCATTTACTATCTCTTAATACAGTTGCTTCTGGAGCAAGACTTTGCTTTAGGGCTGCTAATGCAGTAGATGCCTTTCTGTCCTGCCAAGTTTCTATTATTACATTGAATAAAAGTAATGAAACTATTATTCCAAAATCTTCCCAATGACCTATTAAAGCTGAAACTATTGCAGCTGCTTCAATCATATATGCAATTGGACCTGTAAAGTGTCTCAAAACCTTGATTAAAAAAGAATCCTCTTTTTCCTCAATAGCATTATGACCGTATTTTTTTAGTCTTATTTCAGCTTCTTGTGATGATAAACCCTTAGACTTATCAACATCTAGCTTAGTTAAGACTTCCTCAATAGGTGAATTTTCATAATCGAAACTAGATTCACCAATTTCATTTTGATTTGACATATAAAAAACTCCCTTCAAAAATATTGTTAAATCTTATTGATAAAGATATAACTTGAACAAATAGTTCTTTTAATAACATAATAATTATTGACATCATAGCATTGGGGGACAATGATGCCATAGTCTCATTCCTGTTATTAAGAAAATTATATTCCTATATTAATAAGAAATTCTAAATCTTAGTTAGAAATAAAATTAATAATAAAAAAATATTGTAATGAGAAGAAAAAATCTAGTCATAAAAAGGTAAACAACCATTTGTAGATATCACTTATATCAAATAGTATAATGTTTTCCATAATTGAAATGAGATAAAATATGACAAATAAAATAAAAATCAAAATTATGATGATTTTTATTAATAAATATGATATTATAGAAGTATGATAATAATTAATATTTATTAATATATATCACTAGAATAAATGAAGGAGGTGTTTTATGAAAGTTATATATATAATTCTTGGATTCATCATGCTTGCTTTGGGAATTGTAGGAGCCTTCTTGCCAATATTGCCTACGGTTCCATTCTTGATAGTTGCATCTTGGTGTTTTGCGAAGGGATCAGAAAGATTTGACAAATGGTTTAAGTCTACAAATATGTATAAAAAATATTTATATGAATTTGAAAAAGATAAAACTATGAAAAAATCTAGTAAAATAAAAATATTAATATTTACAACTGCATTGTTTGCATTTTTATTCTTTAGATATAACGTATTACCTATGAGGATTGCTATATTGGTGCTGATGTCTATTAAATACTATGTATTTATTTTTGTTATAAAGAATAGGGACGAAAGCAAAAAAAATGAAAAAAATTTAGATAATATGGAAATAACAATGGAATAAATCTTTCAAATGTAGTATAATAGTTTTAGTTAGAGTTTTTCATTATATATTCCTAGAATATATAATAAATTACATTTTTTTATACTTAATGGACACAGTGGAAACACTGTGTTCTTTTTTGATAGAAAAATAGCGGTCCAGAGAATAAAGGATTAATAGTAGGTAAGCATAAAAAAATAAAATTAAAAAAAATATAAAAAAAATGTTGACAACTATGAATAGAGTGGTATAATGATATTAGAAAAACTTTTAGCACTCTTTTATGGTGAGTGATAACAAATAAGTTTTCTAATATAAGATTTTGAAGAAGGTGATGCTATGGACTTGACAGATAGACAACTTAATATTTTGAAATCCATAGTAAAGGATTATATTGAAACCGCAGAAGCTGTGGGTTCTAGAACAATTTCAAAAAAATATGACCTAGGTATTTCTGCAGCCACGATTAGAAACGAGATGTCTGATTTGGAGGATATGGGTTATTTAGAACAGCCACATACATCTGCCGGAAGAATACCTACTCAAAAAGGGTATAAGCTATATGTAGCAAGTCTTATGTCGGATAACGACTTAGAGGAACACGAAAAGGAAATGCTAGATAAATTTATCTTTTCTAACCTAGATAAAGGCGATGACTTTATATTTAAGTTATCAAAGGTACTGTCTATGATGACCAATTATACTACAGTTGCAGTGTATGACAGAGGTATAGAATCAAAGACTATAAAGTACATACAGTTGGTGAGTTTATCAGAGCATAAGGTATTGTTGATAGTTGTTACCGATGATGGAGATATTAAAAGTAAGGAACTTAGTGTTAATTTTGAAGTTCCACAAGCAAAATTAAATTTAATCTCAGATAGTATATCTAATAAGTTATCAGGAAGAAAGATCAATGATTTAGATGAGACAATACTTTCCTTAATAAAATGTGAAATAGGAGAGTATTCTGGATTAGTTGATGATTTGTTGTACTTATTAAATAGCGCAGTGGATTCAAACCTGCACAACATCAATATATCTACAACTGGTGCAACAAATATATTGAACTACCCTGAATTTAACGATATGGTCAAGGCTAGAGCTTTTTTAAATATGTTGGAAGAAAAGGACAATATAGCAAAGATTATAGATGTTAAGGGGATACAAAGAGATAATGTAAACATTGTAATAGGTCAGGAAAAAGATGATTTGAAAACAGGTTTAAGTATTGTTACAGCAACTTATGATCTAACAGATACAGTTCATGGGAAAATAAGTTTTATAGGGCCTACGAGAATGGATTATTCAAAGTTATACTCAATATTAAATTATATGAGCTTGCTTTTAGATAAAAAGTGATATTACTGGAAAAGGGGTGTATGATTTGGAAAAGGAAAAAATAGATAATTTAGAAGAGGCTTCAGAAAAAGAGGTAAATGCCTCTGAAGAAGAAATAAATAGAGAAGGTGTTGAAGAAGTTTCTTCAGAAGATGAAAACATAGATGCTGAACCAGCATTTATAATAAAGAATTTAGAAAATAAGGTTTTGGAACAGGAAGAAGCCTTGAAGAGAATAAATGCTGAGTATGCAAATTACAGAAGAAGAACTATGGAGGAAAAAGCCTCTATTGGACTTTATGCAAATGAAAAAATAGTTAATGGCTTGATACCAGTAATAGATAACTTGGAAAGAGCCTTAGATTCATTTGAAAATAAAGAAGACAACCTGTATGTAGGTGTTGAAATGGTATATAAACAGCTTATTGAAACATTAAAGAATGCAGGGGTCGAAGAAATAAAGGCAGAAATTGGTTCAGATTTTGACCATAATATGCATATGGCTGTAATACAGGAAGAGAGTCAAGAATATGACTCAGGAAAGATACTTATGGTACTTCAAAAGGGATATATGCTAGGTAAAAAAGTCCTTAGAGCTACCATGGTAAAGGTATCAAATTAATATGATGTCTATCATAATTTAGCTAGAAATATAATATCCAATATTATTTTTCTAGAATTGCGATATCCAGTATAAAAATATACTGTGATTGACAACATAAAATATAAAAATAAAGGATAAAAATACAACTGGCAAAATAATATTGCCAATAGAAAATATACAAACTACATTTAGAAACATTAGATGTAGTGAAAGAAAATAATTAATGATTTGGAGGAATTTAAAATGTCAAAAGTAATAGGAATAGATTTAGGAACAACAAACTCATGTGTAGCAGTGTTAGAAGGAGGAGAACCTACAATTATACCAAATAGCGAAGGTATGAGAACAACACCATCTGTTGTAGCCTTTACTAAGGATGGAGAAAGAATAGTAGGAGAACCAGCTAAAAGACAGGCTGTAACTAACGCTGAAAGAACTATAACATCTATAAAGACACATATGGGAACTGATTATAAGGTAAACATAGATGGAAAGGATTATACTCCACAGGAAATATCAGCAATAATATTACAAAAGCTTAAGGCAGATGCAGAAAGCTATTTGGGAGAAAAGGTAACAGAAGCTGTTATAACAGTTCCTGCATACTTTACAGATGCTCAAAGACAGGCTACTAAAGATGCTGGAAAGATAGCTGGATTAGATGTTAAGAGAATAATAAATGAACCAACAGCTGCTTCTTTGGCATATGGAATGGATAAGTTGGATCAAGAAAAGAAAATATTGGTATTCGACTTAGGTGGAGGTACATTCGACGTAAGTTTACTTGAAATAGGAGATGGTACTTTTGAAGTATTGGCTACAGCTGGTAACAATAGACTAGGTGGGGATGACTTCGATAAAATAGTTATAGATTATATAGCTGATGAATTCCAAAAGGCAGAAGGTGTTGACCTAAGAGCTGATAAGATGAGCTTACAGAGATTAAAGGAAGCTGCAGAAAAGGCTAAGAAGGAATTATCTTCTACAATGTCTACAAACATCAACCTTCCATTCATAACAGCAACAGCAGAAGGTCCAAAGCACTTAAATATAGATTTAACAAGAGCTAAATTCAACGAATTAACAGCTGAATTAGTAGCTAAGACAATAGAGCCAACAAAGCAAGCTCTTAATGATGCAGGTCTATCTGTTGGAGATATAGATGATGTGCTATTAGTAGGTGGTTCTACAAGAATACCAGCAGTACAAGAAGCAGTTAAAAACTTCATAGGAAAAGAACCTCATAAGGGTATAAATCCAGACGAGTGTGTTGCAGCAGGTGCTTCTATACAGGCAGGTGTATTGACTGGTGAAGTAAATGATATATTACTTCTAGATGTTACACCATTATCACTTGGTATAGAGACACTAGGAAATGTATTCACTAAGATAATAGAAAGAAATACTACAATACCTACAAAGAAGTCACAGGTATTCTCTACTGCAGCAGATAATCAAACAGCAGTTGATATACACGTACTTCAGGGTGAGAGAGCAATGTCATATGACAATACTACATTAGGTAGATTCCAGTTGACTAATATACCACCAGCAAAGAGAGGGGTACCTCAGATAGAAGTAACATTTGATATAGATGCAAATGGTATAGTAAATGTTACAGCAAAGGATTTAGGTACTGGTAAGGAGCAGAAGATAACAATAACTTCAAATACTAATATGTCAGAAGCTGAAATAGAGCAAAAGATAAAGGAAGCTGAAGCAAATGCAGAAGCAGATAAAAAGAAGAAAGAGAGAATAGAAGCAGTTAACCAGGCTGAATCTATAGCATATCAAACTGAGCAAACTCTACAAGAAGCAGGAGATAGCATACCAGCAAACGAAAAAGAAGAAATAGAAGCTTTAATAGCAAAGGTTAGAGAAGTTAAGGACAATGAAAACTCAACTGCAGAAGAAATAAAGGCTAAAATAGATGAACTTATGAATAAGTTCCAGAAGATATCTCAAGAGATGTATGCAAAGGCTCAACAGGCTCAACAAGCACAGGGAGAAGCAGGAAATGAGTCTTCATCAAAGAATGATAATGTTGTAGATGCAGACTTCACAGAAGTAGACGATAAATAAATAGAATAAAACATAATCTATACCATGATTTTAGGTGTTAGTGCAAAATAGCTTGTGGTGTTTATCACAAGCTATTTATGCTAAATATAGATAGGAAAGGTTGGTGTCAATCTTGGCAGGAAGCAAAGATTTTTATGAAATCCTTGGCGTATCAAAGACTGCAGATGATAAGGAAATAAAAAAGGCATATAGAAAATTAGCTATGAAATATCATCCAGACAAAAATCCTGATAATAAGGAAGCTGAGGAAAAATTTAAAGAAATAAATGAAGCATATGAAATATTATCAGATCCAGATAAGAGACGTACATATGATCAGTTTGGAGCAGATGCCTTTAATGGACAAGGCGGATTTGGCGGTGCTGGAGGATTCAGTGGATTTGGTGGTGCCGGCGGATTTGAGGATATATTTGGAGATATATTCGGTGATATATTTGGATCAGGAAGAGGATTTGGTGGATTCGGTGGGTCTCAAAAGAGGGGTCCTAGAAGAGGCGATGACATACACCAGTCTATAACAATAGATTTCAAAGAGGCTGCATTTGGTAAAAAAGTATCTATAAAGGTGAATAGAAATGAAGAATGTAGTGAATGTAGTGGAAGTGGTTGCAAACCTGGAACAAACAAGACAACATGTAGCGAATGTAATGGCTCAGGTGTTATAAGAGAAGTAAAGAGAACTCCATTTGGAAACATGATGTCAGATAGAGTTTGTCCGTCATGTAATGGTACAGGGGAGAAGATAGACAGTCCTTGTAGCAAATGTGGAGGAAAGGGCTCTACAAGAAAGGTCAAAACTATAGAAGTAGATATACCAGCAGGTATTGATAACGGTCAGACTATAAGGCTATCTGGACAGGGTGACTATGGTGAAAAGGGTGCGCCTAGAGGAGATTTATACATATCTGTAAATGTAAGACGAGATGAAGATTTTGAAAGAGAAGGTTATGATGTATATTACAACATGCCAATATCTTTTGTACAGGCAGCCTTAGGTGATGAGTTAGAAATACCTACAATACACGGAAATGTATTGTACAAGATGCCAGAGGGTACTCAGACAGGAACTGTATTTAGATTAAGAGGTAAGGGTATACCTAAGATGAATTCTAGCAGCAATGGAGATATGTATGTCAAGGTTGTTGTTCATACTCCTACAAAGCTTAGTCACAAGCAGAAAGAATTGTTGAAGGAATTTGCCGAAGAAGGTGGAGGCCACATAAAAAAAACAAAAAAAAAGGGATTCTTTGGAAGATAAAAGAAATTCTAGACAGATTATTAAAAAAGATAAGGTAGGATAAATTCCTGCCTTATTTTGATATGAATTAGTTAAATAAAAGAGATGGATTAAACCATATAAAAATACAATAGATTTATCCAAAGTATGTATTGATGTAAAGTTGAAATAATGCGAAACAATATTGACAGGAAAAAGTTTCCGTGATATATTGTAGTTGACAAGAGATTATATGATTTTTATATATTTGAATAATCATATATTTTGTATATCTATATATGGAGGGGACGCTTTATCATGAAAAGTAAAAAGATATCATTCAAAAAAATTATTTCTATTGTTTGTTGTTTCGTATTGGCGGCTACGATAATGCCTGTTTCAAGTGCAAGCGCCGACTGGAACGAACTAATTAATTCTCAAAAATTAACTCCTGAAAAAACGGGGTTTGAACTATTGGATAATGAGGTGGATAGCGTCCTTAATTCGCTGATATCAAAAGGATATAAGACACCTGCACAACTGGCTAGGGAATCATACAAATACTTAATAAAAAGCGTAGGATATACAGGAAAGGATCCGATTTCTAAGGATTACCCTCAAAAACCAATACCAGAAAACATAAGTGTAGACATGGAAAAAATGAATGGAGACTATAAGGCACTTTATGCAATAAATCCATTATTTTATAGAACGGGTGTATGTGACGAATATAATGCAGCCTTTGTTTGCTTTATGAGAAGAATAGGTATACCTGCAATGACTGTCAATGGATATTACGTTAGAAAAAGTGGAGTAAAAGATGGTCACTGTTGGGCTGTTGCAAAATTGAATAATAAATATTACGTATTTGATTCAGAAATAGACGATTGGATTCAAAATCAATTAAAGGATCCTAATTATATGAAGCATTTCTGTGTTGAACAAATCGGAAATCCTAGATATGAATTAGTAGATGCTGAATGGAATTCTATTCCCAAAAATAAACAACAAGAATACCTAGATTTTCTGATGACTTACGTTAATACGCATGGACATGGTCAATTTGAGTATACAGGAAAATATATTTCAATGAAATCAAACACAGGTATTTTGAAGGGAATGAATACTAATCCAAGCCCTGCTCACAAAAAAGATACAAAGAAGGGCAATAAAAAACAAAAAAATAATGAAAAAAAGTCAAAAAAGGTACAAAAGTCAAAAAAGGTACAAAAGTCTAAGAAGGTAAACAGAAGAATAAAATAAAAAGATAAAAGAATCTGAGTTGTATAACTCAGATTTTTTACTATAACAAAGATTACTAGAAAATAGAAAAATCAAAAAAATAAAATAGAAAATACAAATAGGAATAAAAAGTTGAAGATAGATAAAATGCTTAATTGAATTTAGTATTAAAAAAAGAGGAGTAAATCTTTAAAAAGGTGTTAATGCTTAGTATAAAAGATATGTTTTTATGTATATAAAATATGGTATAATAAAAAAAGTGTGAATTAAAGGGAGGATTAAGATGAGTAATATATGGATAGAAGTTTCAGTAGAAACTACAACTGAGGCTACAGAAGCAATAACTAATATAATGTACGAAAATGGTGCACAGGGAGTAATGATAGAGGATCCAAAGGATTTCAATATAGAAAAGAAAAATGACTATGATTGGGATTATGTAGATGAAGATTTGTTATCAAAAAAGGACGACGAAAATGTATATATAAAAACATATATTGTAGACATGAAGGATGTAGAAGGTTTTGTAAAAAATATAAAAACTGAAATAGAAAAGTTAAAAGAATACGGACTAGACTATGGAAGTGGTGCAATTACAATTGACAATGTCAGAGAAGATGATTGGGCAAATAATTGGAAGCAATTTTACAAACCGACAAAGATTGGTGATAAAATAGTAATCAAGCCTGAGTGGGAAGAATATACACCTAGTGAAGGCGATATAGTTGTTGAGTTAAATCCGGGAATGGCATTTGGTACTGGAAACCATGAAACTACGAGCATGTGTGTAGAAAATCTAGAAAAATATGTGGACAATGAGAGCACAGTTTTTGACATAGGATGTGGAAGTGGAATCCTAGGTATAGTAGCGGCAAAACTTGGTGCCAAAAAAGTAATTGGAATAGATATAGATGAAGTAGCAGTTGAGGTGTCAAAGGAAAACATAGAAAAAAATCAAGTATCTGACAAGATGAGCGTTTTAAAAGGAAACCTTGCAGATGATATATCTGATGACATAAAGCCAGATTTGGTAGTTGCAAATATAATGGCGGACATAGTAATTCTTTTATCTAAGGATGTAAGTAAGTCGTTGAAAAAAGACGGTATATTTATATCATCGGGAATTATTCATGCAAAGATAGAAGAAGTCAGCAATGCATTGATAAACAATGGATTTGAGATAATAGATGTTCAGAAAAAGGGCGAATGGTCTTGTATAATAGCTAAAAAGTAGGTGTGAAATGGATAGGTTTTTTGTAGAAAGAAATAACATAGATGAAAAAAATAAAAAACTTCTAATCACAGGAGAAGATGTAAAACACATATCAAGGGTTCTTAGATGCAAAAGTGGCGATGAAATTGAAGTCTGTGATGGAATGAATAATGAATATGTGTGTAGTATAGATGATATTGAAAAAGACTGTATAAGATGTAGCATACTAAAAAACATAGATATAAAGAGGGAAAGCAATATAAGGGTTAAATTATACCAAGGACTTCCTAAAAGTACAAAAATGGAGATTATATTGCAAAAACTTACTGAATGTGGTGTAGATGAAATCATATTAGTAGATACAAAAAGAAGTGTCGTAAATTTAGATGAAAAAAAATCTGATAAAAAAATACAACGTTGGGAGAGGATTGTATACGAAGCTGCAAAACAGTCTAAAAGAGGTATAATACCAAAAATAAGGGGAGTAATATCTTTTGACGAGGCCTTAAAAGATATGAATAAAAATGATTTGAACATATCTCCATATGAATCTGAAAAAACACTGGGTATATCAAAGGTTTTAAAAGAATACAAGAATAAAATATCGGATTCATCAAATGAGATAAACGTAGGTGTATTTGTAGGTCCAGAGGGTGGATTTGCAGAAGAAGAAAATGAAAAAATAAAAGATATAGGAGCTTATTCTGTTAGCCTTGGTCCTAGGATATTTAGAACAGAGACTGCATCGATAGTTGCAACATCAATCGTACTGTATGAACTAGGAGATATTGGTGGAGAGAATTAAGGTTTAGAAAGAGGTGTAAGATTGAAGAAAATTGATATAAATGAGTCTAAAATAATAGATGAGGATATATTATCTAGTGAAAATTTAGAGTCAAGTAATAAAGTATATATTGATGAAGGTATGGGAGAGGTAAACGGAGATAAGGTGAAAAAAGTTGCCTTTTTTACCCTTGGTTGTAAGGTTAATCAATATGAAACAGAGGCTATGTTAGAGCTATTTAAAAAAGATGGATACATAGGTGTAGATAGCGAGTCATATGCAGATGTATATGTCATAAACACATGTACAGTAACTCATATGTCTGATAGAAAGTCGAGACAGTATATAAGACGAATGAAAAAGGTAAATCCAAACTCTATAATAGCTGTTGTAGGATGCTATTCTCAGGTTTCTCCAGAAGAAATATTGGATATAGAAGATGTAAATCTTGTTATGGGAACTAATGATAGATTACAAATAGTTGAAAAAATAAGGGAGTTAAATTCCAAATCTAAGTTGTCTACCGTAGATGACATAATGAAGGTAAAAGAGTTTGAAGAAATTGAAATATCTCAAACTAATGGAAAGACAAGGGCATTTATAAAAATCCAAGACGGTTGTGATAGATATTGTACATACTGCATAATTCCATATGCAAGAGGTAGGGTAAGATCTAGACAATTAGAGGATATAACTAGAGAAATAGAAAAATTAGCTTATAAAGGATATAAAGAGGTCGTTCTTACGGGTATACATGTGGCGTCTTATGGAAAGGACTTAAAGGATGGTTCATCATTGTTGACAGTCATAAAGGCTATAAATGAAATAGATGGTATAGAAAGAATAAGATTAAGTTCTGTAGAGCCTGTATTATTTACAGATGAATTTGTAGACGAAATATGCAAGATTAAGAAATTAGCTCCACATTATCACCTATCATTACAAAGTGGATGTGATACAGTTTTGGAAAGGATGAACAGAAGATATAGTGCAGAGGAATACAAGCATATAGTAGATGTATTAAGAGATAGAATAGAAGATGTATCTATAACTACAGATGTCATAGTAGGATTTCCTGGCGAAAGTGATGAAGAATTCGATCAAACCCTTAATTTCCTAAAAGATATAAAGCTTATGCACACACATGTATTTAAGTATTCTCCTAGAAAGGGAACAAAGGCCGCTGAAATGAAAAATCAGGTAGATCCTAAGATTAAGACAGATAGAAGTAATATTTTATTGGATTTATGTAGTGAAAACTTCAGAGAAAATTGCTCAAAATATATAGGTAAAAAAATGAGAGTATTGTTTGAAGAAAAAGATTCTAATGGATATTACGATGGATTGACAGATAATTATATAAGAGTGAAGGTTAAATCAGACGAAGAAATTTCAGACCGTTTCTTGGATGTAATAATAGAAAAGATAGAAAAAGATTATTGTATAGGAAGTTTGGCTGATATATAACTTCAAATAATCAGCTTGTGTTATATTATTTAAGTATACTTTTTTTATCCAAAATAGTGTATAATTTTAGTAAATAAACAATATAGGAGGGATACGTATGGACTGTATTTTTTGTAAATTAGCTAATGGTGAAATACCAACAAACCTTGTATATGAAGATGAAAATGTGGCAGCATTTAAGGATATGAATCCTGCTACACCACATCATATACTTGTTGTTCCTAAAAAACATTATTCTAGCTTGGAGGATATTAGCCTAGAAGAAATGGGAATAATGGCTGAAATTCACAAGGCTATAAGAAAGGTTGCAGAAAAAGAAGGTTTTGCAAAAGATGGGTATAGAATAATCAATAACTGTGGTAATCATGGAGGACAGGAAGTAATGCATATTCACTATCATGTCCTAGGTGGAAAGAAGCTTACAAAATTAATAGCTGATTAATATACTTTTTATATCATTAATTGACATGGACAAATAATAAAAATCATAAAAGTTAAGGAAGAAGATATAAATTTGTATAAAAACACTTGAAAAAAAATCTGAATTAGATTATAATATTAAGGTATTAGACAAAAACTTAATTTTGTTTGATAAATCGCTAAATTGTAGGGAGGTGAAACAGATGTCAGAAGTAAGAGTAAGAGAAAATGAATCACTAGATAGCGCTCTTAGAAGATTTAAGAGACAGTGTGCTATGTCTGGCATAATGTCAGAAGTTAGAAAAAGAGAACACTATGACAAGCCTAGTGTTAAGCGTAAGAAAAAAGCAGAAGCTGCTAGAAGAAAAAACGCTAAAAGATAGTATAATATAAAGAGGTGAAGGGAATGTCCCTTAAAGAAAAATTGCAGGAAGATTTGAAGTCTTCTATGAAAAATAAGGATACAGTCAAAAAATCTGTTATTACACTTATAAGAGCAGGAATAAAACAGTATGAAGTCGATAATCGAACTGAACTGGATGATGACGGTATAATAACAATTATTTCAAAACAGCTAAAACAGAGAAATGATTCTCTAGTAGAGTTTGAAAAAGCTGGAAGAGATGATTTAATTGAGGAAACAAAGTCTGAAATACAAGTTTTAGAAGAATACCTACCTCAACAATTAAGCGAAGAAGAACTTGAGCAAATTGTAATCGAAACTATAGCTGAAGTCGGTGCTACATCGATGAAGGATATGGGTAAGATTATGTCTACTATCAAGCCAAAGACAGCTGGAAGAGCTGATGGCAGAAAAATAAATGAACTTGTTAAGAAGAATTTGTAAAATAAAGTGCCCTATGAATTGATAATATTCATAGGGTATTTTTATGCTTCAAATATATGATTAGAAAATCGAAAATATTATATACCATTAGTTTACAAAAAGTAACAAAAATGATATAATTATAATATTGTTTTAAACAAGAGTTTACAAAACAATAAAAATTAAATATGTGAGGTGAAAATATTGAAGACATTTGCTTCAAGACTACCACTTCCAGTTACAGTACTAACGATGGCATGGATATTAATGGGGACTATTTTAGAGAAGTTCCTGCCTTTTTTAGGAGATATATGTATGATGATAGCACTGATTCTTCTATTTTTAACGATTTTTAAATTCGTTATGGATATAAGAGGGACATACAAATTTATAAATACGCCTGTGGGTATTTCATTATTCTCTACATTTAGTATGTCATTGATGTTGTTATCAGTTTGGATGAAAAATTTTTTAGATAGGTCTAATATATATATATGGATTGTAGGAATAATACTTCAAACAATAATAATGCTTATATTTACTATAAAGTATCTTATAAACTTCAAACTAAAAAACATATATCCAAGCCTTTTTTTGGTGTATAGTGGTATGGGAATAGCAACTATTACATGCAATGAATTTGGTATGATAGTATTAGGAAGATGGTTGTATCTATTTGTTATATTTATATCGGTTGCATTGACACCTATAATTTTATACAGATTGTTAAAATACAAGATGAATCAACTGTCAAAACCTATGATTTCATTGTTTATAGTTCCTGTTTCGATAGTATTGTATTCAAGCATAGTATTAGGAGGAGCTTTAGCAGATAATTATATGTGGATTGTATTCGTTGGAATACAGATTATATTAATCTATATTGCTTCAAGCATGGGTATTAACTTACTTTATGGCTTTTATCCAACATGGGCTTGTTATGCTTTGTCGGTTTCAATTGGTGCATTTTCTTCATATAGGTATAATGTATATTTAAATTCGATAAAACAAGGCAAAAATTACCTTGATATAATCGTGTATGGTGAATGTATATTTGCATTTGTAGTATGTGTGATCGTACTATTAGCCTATTTTATAAATACTTTAGAAAGTCCAGAAGTTCATGAATTAAAAATCAAGAAAAAGTTGGATGAAGAACGAAAAAGGTTAAAAAATAATAGTCTAATAAATAAGCTAAATCGAAATAATAAGGTTATGGATGATATGATAAATAGGTATGAAATAAAAAATGAAAAAAAACATATAAAAAAGTCGTCTTCTTATAAAAATACAGATGATAAAGAAGAAATCTTCTTTGAAGAGGAAGATTTAAAAGATTTACTTGATTAATACGCATGATAATTTAATTATAACACAAAAAAAAACTAAATAAAAGTCTAGTATTGATGTTTTACTATTGTTATACTTAAGTTAATAAAAGGTGTATCATAAACTAAACTGATACCGAAGGGAGAGGTTTTTATGAAAATCATAGTAACTGGAAAAAAAATAAAGCTTACAGAGGGTATAAATGGATACTTAGACAAAAAGTTTAGTAAGTTTGATAAGTTTTTGGATGAAAATGCAGAATTAAGGGTTACTGTAAGTGCAAATAAGAAAACTAAACAAAAAGTAGAGGTTACACTTGATAGTATTAATGGCCACATAGTAAGAGCAGAAGATACACAGGAAGATTTGTATTCAGCTATAGATTTGGTTTGTGACAAGCTTAATAAGCAGATAGTAAAGTACAAAAATAAATTCAAAACAAGAAAAAATGGACAGGACACAATAAGATTTGAAAACTTTGAGGAACTTTTAAGTGTAGAAGTAGATCCAGTTCCAGAAGAAGATGGATTAGTATTTGAGAGAAAGAAAAAATTCAATCTTAAGCCTATGAGTCCAGAAGAAGCTGTATTACAAATGAACCTATTAGGACATAGTTTCTTCTTATTTAAAGACCAGGATACATTTGAAGTTTGCCTAGTATATAGAAGAGGCGATGGAGGTTATGGATTAATTGAACAGGATTAATTCTTGTGATACGCGTATATATGCATAGTGTATAATAGATAACAGAGATTTTAATATGAAAATAGATAATAAAAAATAATATACGAGTATTATTTAAGATAGGATAATATACTATAGCAACATTACAAAATTGTGATGTTGCTATTTTTTTTAAAAAATTATGTCATAATTATGATATAATAAAATATGTATTGATTACAAAATAAAACTAGGTGGTGAAGTATTTGATAGTACAAAAACAATATATTATATATGAACAGGAATTTGAGAGGGAGTTGTTTGGAAACTTCGATGAAAATATAAAAATTATAGAATCAAATCTCAAGGTAGACATCCTACTTAGAGAAGGAAAAATATCTATAATAGGAGAAGAAAAAAACGTAGAATTGACGATAAAATTATTTGACAACCTAAATTCCATGTTAAAATCAGGGAAGAGATTGGATAAGCAGTCAATAACTTATTCTGTTGGACTGTTGTTCGATGGTGATGTAGATAAGATGAAGGATTTGGAATCAACTATAGCAATTACAAAAAAGGGAAATCCAGTTCAACCAAAGACATTAGGACAGAAAGAGTATGTAAAGTTGATAGAAAATAACGATATAACATTTGGTATAGGACCCGCGGGTACTGGAAAAACATATCTTGCAGTTGCTATGGCTGCAAGGGCATATAGAAACGATGAGGTTGAGAGAATAATACTTACAAGACCTGCTGTGGAAGCTGGGGAATCTCTCGGATTTTTGCCCGGAGATATGAAAGATAAGGTAGACCCATATTTAAGACCATTATACGATGCACTATTTGAAATGTTTGGAGCTGAAAAATTCAATAAATTACTTGAAAGAGGTACGATAGAAGTTGCTCCTCTTGCATTTATGAGAGGAAGAACCCTAGATAATGCATTTATAATATTAGATGAGGCTCAAAACACTACATCTGAACAGATGAAGATGTTTTTGACGAGATTGGGATTTGGTTCAAAGGCCGTAGTTACAGGAGATATAACTCAGATAGATCTCCCTTCAAACAGAAAAAGTGGTCTAATACAGGCGACTAAGATATTAGAGGGAATAAAAGGTATAGGATACAAAGAATTGACAGAAAAAGATGTTGTTAGACATGAATTGGTTCAAAGAATTATTAAGGCATATACAAAATTTGAAAATAGACAGGCGTATAAGGAATCAAAGAAAAATAGGGAGTCGAAAAAAAAGAAGTAAATTATTAATTTATAATTGGAGGATGTATGGAAATTATATTTGATGATAGACAAGAATACAAAAAACTAAGCGATGATTTGATGAAAAAAATAGAATCTGTTATGCTTAGGACATTGGAATATGAAAATATCGATGATAAATATGAGGTGAGTTTGTCATTTGTTACCAATGAAGAAATTAGAGAAATAAATAAGGATTTTAGAGGTATAGACAAGGTTACCGATGTACTGTCATTTCCTATGTTGACAGAATATGATTTCGATATAGAATTTGAAGAGGAATCTTTGGGAGATATTGTAATATCCATAGAACGAGCTCAGCAACAAGCTATTGAATACGGTCATAGCTTAGAAAGAGAAGTCTGTTTTTTGGTGTGCCATAGCATGTTACATCTTTTGGGTTACGATCATATGGAAGAAGATGAGGCTGAGATAATGCAGTCAAAAGAAAAGGAAATACTTGATTCATTGATGATTACGAGGGATATATAATGAGACGAAAAGGTAGACATAACAAAGTTGGTGAATTAGAAAAAAATAGAGAAAACACAGAAGAAAAAAAGAATAAAAGTACAGATGATGATAAGCTAAAGATAGAAGATATAAGAACTTTGGAAGATGAACAAAAGCTAGAAAGTGAAATGAATAACGAGGCTGAAAAAAAGAAAAAAAAGAAACAGAGCTTCATCAAATCAATGAATGCTGCAGTGGAAGGGATATTATATACCTTCAAGCATGAAAGAAATATGAAAATACACTATATAGCCTCTGTATTGGTATTGATTGCTAGTTTGTTTTGCAATTTCACAAAGGTGGAATTTATTATAATGTTGGGTTCCATAACAATGGTAATAATATGTGAAATGATAAATACGGCAGTTGAAAAAACAGTGGATATATATGTAAAGGAATTTAATCCTTTGGCGAAGATAGCTAAGGATGTGGCAGCGGGTGCGGTTTTGGTGTCAGCGTTATATTCAGTAGTAGTTGCTTATATCTTATTTTACAACAAACTTACAACTATAACGGGGTACCTGGTTTTTAGAATAAGAGAATCTGAATTACATATAACGCTTATATGTATAGGTATAGTTTTGATAGCGGTAGTTGTTGTCAAAGCAATAACATTTTCGGGCACTCCTCTAAAAGGAGGTATGCCAAGTGGTCATTCTGCTTTAGCTTTTGCTATTGCAACATCTATAACACTTATGACAGAGCGTGTAGAAGCATCGTCATTGGCATATATAATGGCGTTTTTAGTTGCCCAAAGTAGGATAGAGGGAAAGATACATACATTTTGGGAGACATTTGCAGGTGCATTGTTAGGAACTCTAATAGCCGTTGTTGTATTTCAGTTGGGGCTTTTTTATTAATTTTATTGATTATAAAAATATTTTCGCATAAATGCAATCTGAAATGTATATTATCCTAGTGTTTGCATAAAATAAGTATAGGAAAATAAATATTTGACTATTATTAGTGTTAGTGAAAATAAGCATGAAGTTTTTAAAATAAAATTGGAACTACAAGCAATAGGTCATGTTAGTGAAAATAAGTATGAAGTTTTGATATAGAAAACTTGACACTACAAATAGGTTGTTAGTTACTTTTTTTTAAAAAAGATATGTGGTATAATATAATATGATTTTATTTTGATATTAAGTTAGGAGAAAAATATGGTATTTAAATCTGGATTTGTAAGTATTGTTGGTAGACCAAATGTTGGAAAATCAACTCTTATGAACAATATTGTAGGTGAAAAAATCGCAATAATGAGCGATAAACCTCAGACAACAAGAAATACTATTCAAGCAGTATATACTGATGAAGAAGCACAAATAGTTTTTTTGGATACACCGGGTATTCACAAACCAAAGAATAAATTGGGTGAAATGATGGTTAAGTCTGCTGAAGATGCCTTTAAGAATATGGACGCCATTATATTTGTGGTAGATGATTCAAAAAAAATAGGCAAGGGAGACTCAATGATAATTGAAAACCTAAGAAAAATAAAGGTACCTGTATTCTTGGTTATAAATAAGATAGATAAGATAAAGAATAAGGAAGAATTATTTGAGTTGATAGAAATGTACGATTCCTTAGGTGTATTTGAAGAAATCATACCTACATCAGCATTAAAGGGTTCCAATGTAAATGAACTTGTAGGTGCATTGAAGAAAAAATTATCACAGGGACCTAAATATTTTCCGGACTATATGATTACGGATCAGCCAGAGAGGGTTTTGGTTTCGGAGCTTATAAGAGAAAAAATATTATTATATACTAATGATGAAGTTCCTCATGGTGTCTTTGTTGAAATAGAGAAGATTAAATCTAGAAAAGACAAGGAAATTGTTGATATATCAGCGGTGATATATTGCGAGAGGGATTCTCATAAAGGGATAATAATAGGAAAACAAGGAAGAAAATTAAAGGGTATAGGTAAGTCTTCAAGAGAAGAAATAGAATTATTGTTAGGTTCAAAGGTGAACCTGCAATTATGGGTAAAAGTAAAAGAAAATTGGAGAAATTTGCCGAATTATATTAGTGATTTTGGATTAAAGGAAAATAGAGATTAGTTTTAAAAAGGTGGTTGTAATGGATAAAAAACAGGACTCCTCGCGAGAGTTATATGATGAAGTTAAGGAAATGATGGATGCAAATAAGTTAATAGAACTTAGAGAAATGTTAGAGGAATATCATACTATGGATATCTATGATGTTTTGATGGAATTAGAAGATAGCGATAGGGTGAAACTATATGAATTATTACCTCTAGACATAGCCGCATCTATACTTGAAGAATGTGAAGCAGATTTTTTTATAGATATAATATCAGGATTGGATAAGGAACATATTAGAAGTATATTCGATGAAATGTCATTAGGTGACTTATCCGATATTCTTAGGGACTTAAACGAAGATGAAAGAGAAAAAATCTTAGATGTAGTAAGTAAGGAAGACGAAAAAGAATTAAGAGAACTTCTTGCATACGTCGATGAAACATCTGGCTCTACTATGAAAAAGGGGTATATAACTGTAAATAAAAATCTCAATGTTGAAGAAGCTATAAAACAAATAAGAAGAGAAGCTACTGATGCGGATTCTATCTATTATATCTACGTTGTAGACAATGAGAGAAAGCTAGTAGGGGTTTTATCTCTTAGAGATCTATTCGTATCTAAGGAAACAGATTTGATTGAAGATATAATGATAGAAAATATAAAATCGGTAAGAGATAGTGAAGATAGAGAAGAAGCTGTAAAAATAGTTTCAAAATACAATCTAGTAGCTGTACCAGTAGTCGATAAAGATGGAGTTCTAAAAGGTATAATAACAATAGATGATGTATTGGATGTTATGGAAGAGGAAGCTACAGAAGACTTTTACAAATTTGCAGGAAGTAGTGAACATGAGAGAGATGTGGCTGAAAATGAAAAATCCACACTATTTGAACAGGTGAAATCATGTGTCAGAGGAAGGGTATTTTGGTTAGGTTTCACAGCAATACTTTCATTTATAGCTGTGTATGTATTCTCACGCTTTGGAGAATTCATAGGTAAGGATACATTGATGTTTATTTTCTTCACACCATTGGTCTTAGCTGTTGGAGGGAATGTAGGTTCTCAGTCATCTGCTGTTACAATAATAAACCTTATGAACAAGGACAAAGAGGTAGATAGAGCAACGGTATTAAAAGAGGTAATAAGTGGATGTATTAATGGATTTATCGTTTGTATAGTTGTTGGAATAATATCGACTATTGCAGACATAAATATTGTTATCACTTTAGTAGTGTCTGTAACTATATTTATTAATATGGTATTGGGCGCTACATTGGGAACAATGCTACCTATTATATTAGAAAAGATGAACTTTGATCCATCTGCCATATCATCCCCAATAGTATCCGTTGTTATGGATATTATAGGGATTATAGTTTACTTTGTATTGATATCAATAATTTTGTAAAATATTTCCCTTCTTGATTGATACTACCCTCATTACTGCATATCCAGTAATGAGGGAAAATATCAGACATAGAGGGGATTTTTAATAAGTGAAAGGAGGAGGGAATTTTTGGTTTTAAATACCCAAGGAATAGTTCTTAGAAGTATAAAATATAAAGAAAACGATCTAATATTGACCATATTTTCAAAGACATATGGAAGGGTAAGTGCGATTGCAAGAAGAGCTCAGAGTCCAAAAAGTAAACTCTTATCCACATCACAGTTATTTTCATATAATAATTATATACTAAAAAAGCAAGGTGATATGTTTACCGTATATCAAAGTGAAAACATAAAGAGTTTCTATAATATTTCTATGGATATAGAAAGTTACTCATATTGCTCATTCATAACAAAATTAATAGAAAATAATATTGAAGAAGGACAAGCGTATATAAAACTTTTTGATACTTATGCAAAAACCTTATTTCTATATTCAGAAGGTTATAAGGAAAAACTCTATCTTTTAAATATATTCTTATATAAATTTATAAAATTTATGGGGTTTGAGCCTCATGTATCAAGATGTGTATCATGTAATAGAACAGATTATAATTATGCAGCATTTTCACTTGAAGAAGGTGGAATAGTATGTAATGAATGTATGAATAAAGAAGAATTTTATATAAAAATTGATCAAACTACTATATCTCTTATGCAATATTTGTCAAATAATGATATAATAGTATGTAGTGAAGCTAAGGTATCCAATATATTAGTAAATGAATTATTTAATTTGCTAAAAAAATATATGAATATTCATTTTGAAAGAGTTGACTATACATCATTGGATATGTTAAAAACTATTATAACGAGTACAAATATTCCTATATAATTGGAACTTTTACTATAAATTAATAATTTCAGGAGGGAAATATGAATTTTCAAGATATGATTTTAACTTTGCAAAATTTCTGGGCAAAGCAAGGTTGTATTATGACACAACCATATGATGTTGAAAAAGGTGCAGGTACAATGAATCCAAATACTTTTTTGAGATCATTAGGTCCAGAACCATGGAAGGTGTGTTATGTAGAACCATCTAGAAGACCTGCAGATGGTAGATATGGGGAGAATCCAAATAGATTGTACCAACATCACCAATTCCAGGTTATATTAAAACCATCACCAGATAACATACAGGATTTATATCTAGAGTCATTAAAGGCTATAGGAATAAATCCGGATGAACACGATATAAGATTTGTTGAAGATAACTGGGAAGCTGCAACTGTAGGTGCCTGGGGACTTGGTTGGGAAGTTTGGTTAGATGGTATGGAAATTACTCAGTTCACATATTTCCAACAGGTAGGTAATCTTGAATGCGAACTAGAAACAGGAGAAATAACATACGGCCTAGAAAGAATCGCCATGTATATACAAGATGTAGATAGCGTATATGACCTAAAGTGGAATGATGAAATAACTTATGGAGAGGTATTTAAAAAACAAGAATTTGAGAACTCAAGCTACTCATTCGATCAATGTAATGCTGAAATGTTATTTAAAATATTCGATATGTATGAGTCTGAGGCTATAAGATTGGCAGAAATAGGCCTTGTAATACCTTGTTACGACCACGTTCTTAAATGCTCACATATATTCAATACCCTAGAGGCTAGAGGAGCCATAGGTGTAAGTCAAAGAGCTTCATTTATTGGAAAGATTAGAACACTAGCAAAGACGGTAGCAGAAAGCTATGTAAAACAGAGAGAAGAAATGGGATACCCATTATTGAAAGAAGGTGATTCAAATGAATAATTATTTATTATATGAAATAGGCGTTGAAGAAATGCCAGCAAGATTTGTTGAATCAACTTTGGTTCAATTGAAGGAAAATCTTATAAAAGAATTAGATGAAAAAAGACTATCTTACACTAACATAGATACCTATGCTACACCTAGAAGATTGGTACTTGTAATAAACGGTATAGATGAAAAGCAGAAGGATTTAGAGGAAGAATTAAAGGGGCCATCAAAGAAGATTGCAGTTTCAGAAGATGGAAGTTTTACAAAGGCTGCCCTAGGATTTATGAGGGGAAAAGGTCTTGAAGAAAAAGATATCTATTTCAAAGATATAGATGGTTGTGAATATTTATTTGCAACAATAAAGGAAGAAGGTCTAAAAACAAGTGAGGTAATGAAGACTGTTCTTTCTGATATTGTTAAAAAAGTAGTATTTCCTAAATCAATGCGTTGGGGAGGAAAAAATCTAAGATTTGTAAGACCGATAAGATGGTTATTGTGCCTACTAAATGACGAGGTTGTAGATGTAGATTTAGAAGGTATTATAGCGTCAAATAAGACTGTTGGACATAGATTTTTAGGAAAGAAGGAAATAGAGGTAAATACTCTAGATGACTATTTTTCTAAGTTAGAAGAAAATTCTGTAATCCTAGATCAAAATAAGAGACGTGAGATGATATTGGAGCAGATAAAAGCAGTTGCTAAAAGCGTTAACGGAAAAGTAGATATGGATGAGGAACTTTTAGAAGAGGTTACATACATAGTAGAATATCCGACAGCGTTTTATGGGGAATTCGATGAAAAATATCTTTCTTTACCTAAGGAGGTAGTAAAGACGCCAATGAAGGCTCACCAAAGATATTTCCCAGTACTAGATAATGATAATAACCTATTGCCTTATTTTATAGCGGTAAGAAATGGTAATGATTATAAGATTGAAAATGTTAAAAAAGGTAATGAGAAGGTCTTGGAAGCAAGACTTGCAGACGCATTATTCTTCTTTAATGAAGATAAGAGACACGATTTAGAATACTATAGAAATAAACTAGATACAGTTGTATTCCAAGAAAAATTGGGAACTATATTGGATAAGTCTAATAGAGTATATGGTATATCTAAATTGGTTCCAGAAAGATTTGGAGTAGACAAGTCTAAATTGGAAAGAGCAGCATACCTAGCAAAAGCAGACCTTGTAACAAGTATGGTATTTGAATTTGATGAACTTCAAGGTTATATGGGAATGGAATACTCAAAGTTAAAAAATGAAGATGATGTTGTATCAAAGGCAATATTTGAACATTATTTACCAAGATTTAATGGAGATATAGTTCCAAGTACTATGGAAGGGTCTATGTTATCTATAATAGATAAGATGGATACAATAGCAGGATTTTTTGCTATAGGTATTACACCAACAGGATCAGCCGATCCATTTGCACTTAGAAGACAGTGCCTAGGTATATTGACTATACTACTTAAAAATAATATAGAATTAGACGTTTCAAAATTAGCTTCTATAGCATTGGATCAATATACTGGAATTGAATTCAACAAAGAAGAAGTAGTGGATAGAATAGTTGAATTCTTTAATGAGAGAACAAAAAACATGTTTAAGGACATGGGTATAAGATATGACGTAATAGATGCTGTACTGTCTAAGGAAGAAAAAAATATACTAGACTTGTACAATAGAGCAGAGGCAATAAACAAATGGATTGATAGAGATTCATTGACAGATATGCTTGTAGCATTTAATCGTGTATCTACATTGGCAGAAAAAAGTAATGGAAGTGAGATAGATGAAGCAAAATTTGTTGAATTGGCAGAAAAAGAACTGTATTCTAAATTTGTAGAAGTAGATAAGACTATATCTAAGTTGATGTCAGAAAAAGAATACACAAAATCTCTTGATGAATTTGCTACATTGAAACCATATATAGACAATTTCTTTGAATCTGTTATGGTAATGGATGAGGATGAATCAATAAGAAATAATAGACTAGCATTGTTACTAGGAATCTACAACTCAATGCTACAGATATGTGACCTATCAAAAATAGTGTATAAATAGGTTTAAATAATTCATAAACATCAGATTCATATTAATAATATACGATATTATATAGGATATAAATAGTATCCAGAAAATATGTAATATATTGACCTTATATAAATAGTATATACTAATATATAATAAAAGATGGCGTAGATATTTCTACACCATTTTTTTTTGTAAAAAAATAAAAAATATTTTATATTATATACTTGATTATTAATCAAAAAGGTATTATAATATACTATATAGAAATAGTATACCATATATCGCGGGAAAGAAGGTGATTCTTATACAATTCAATGATAGGCAACTAAAAATAATCGATATAGTGAAGGCAAATCAACCGATAACTGGAGAAAAAATTGCAGATAAACTCAATGTTACTAGAGCAACATTGAGATCTGATTTAGTAGTATTGACGATGACAGGAGTTTTGGATGCTAGACCTAAGGTTGGTTATTTTTATGTAGGTGAAGGAAATTTTTCTGGTGAAAATAAAACTATGAATTCGACAAAGGTGTCTGAGGTAATGGGAGTACCGTTGACAGCAAGACAGAGCGATTCTGTTTATGACGTTATAGTAAATATGTTTTTAGAGGATTCTGGAGGAGTATTTATAACAGATGATAATGAATTGTTGTGTGGAGTAGTATCCAGAAAGGACTTGCTAAAGGCAACAGTTGGAAGCAGTGACATAAACAAGCTACCAATAGGAATGATAATGACAAGGGTTCCTAATATTACTACAGTTTTAGAAGATGAATTAATAGTAGAAGCAGCTAGGAAATTAGTAAAAAGGGAAGTTGATAGCGTTCCAGTTGTAAGATATATTGATGGAGATATTAACAAGATGAAAATAATAGGAAAAATTTCAAAGACAACCATAACAAGATTGTTTGTTGAGTTGGTAGAAATTTAGAAATTATGGAGGTAATATGAAAAAAGTAAATATATTTATAATATCGGACTCTCTTGGTGAAACTGCGAGAGAGGTTGCAAGAGCAGCTATATCTCAATTCCCAAAGGCTGAAGATTGGAATATGAAGAGATTTCCCTATGTAAATAGTGAAGAAGTACTAAAGGATTTGTTAAAGGATGCAAAAGAAGAAAATGCTTTAGTTATGTACAGTATAGTTAGCAAGGATTTATCTGAATTTGGAAAAAAATATTGCACAGAAAATGAAATTGAATATATAGATTTGTTATCAGAGATAATAGAAAAATTTAGTCAGGTATCAGGGGAAGAACCTATAAGAGAACCTGGTATCATAAGAAGAATGAATAAATCATATTTCAATAGAGTAGAGGCAATTGAATTTGCAGTTAAATACGATGATGGAAAGGATCCTAGAGGTATACTAAAAGCTGATGTTGTATTGGTTGGTATTTCGAGAACATCTAAGACACCGCTTAGTATGTATCTAGCAAACAAGCATCTTAAGGTAGCAAATGTTCCACTTGTACCAGAAGTACCCGTACCAAAGGAACTATCAAGTGTAGATCCTAGAAGAATAATAGGTCTTACGAATTCACCTGAAAAGTTGAATGTGATTAGAACTGAAAGACTAAAGGCAATGGGATTGAGTGGTGGTGCAAATTATGCAAAATTGGATAGAATACTAGAGGAACTAGATTACTCCGAAAAAATTATGAAGCAGCTTAAATGTCCAGTTATAAACGTTTGTAATAAGGCCATAGAAGAAACGGCAAGTATAATTTTGGATATATTAAAAGAAAATGACATTGATATATTGAAAGATTTTGAAATTTAAATAAGGTTAAGAACTAATCTAGTTGAAATATAATAATAATGTAGGGAGTTTATCTCCCTACTGTATATAAAATAAATTTTAATTGAAGTTTACTTAAATTTAGGAGGACATTATGAATAAATTTGTTTACAGCTTTAAAGAAGGTAATAAGGATATGAGGGGGCTACTTGGTGGAAAGGGTGCAAACTTAGCCGAGATGACAAATATTGGACTTCCTGTTCCTTTTGGATTCACTATAACAACAGAGGCTTGTAATGATTATTATGAAAATGATCATAAGATAAGAGAAGAAATAATAGAGCAGATCAATGAGAAATTAGATGAACTAGAAAAAGAACAGGGAAAGAAACTTGGATGTGAAAAAAATCCTTTACTTGTATCTGTTAGAAGTGGTGCTGTATTTTCTATGCCAGGTATGATGGATACTATACTTAACCTAGGTCTAAACGATATAAGTGTCAGAGGATTGGTTGAATCTACAAATAATGAAAGATTTTCATATGATAGCTATAGAAGATTCATACAGATGTTCTCTGATGTTGCTATGGAGGTCCCAAAATACAAATTTGAAAATGTATTAGAAAAGGTAAAAGAAAAAAATGGATATGAATTTGATACTGAATTGACAACTGACGACTTAAAGGAAATCGTTTCTATATTCAAGGATATATACAAAAAAGAAGTTGGTACAGACTTCCCACAAGATCCAAAGGAACAGTTGATGTTAGCGATAGAAGCAGTATTTAGATCATGGAATAATCCTAGAGCCATAGTATATAGAAAGTTAAATGATATACCTAATAATCTAGGTACAGCTGTAAATATACAGTCTATGGTATTTGGAAACATGGGAAATGATAGTGGAACAGGAGTTGCATTTACAAGAAATCCATCTACAGGAGAAAATAGATTGTTTGGTGAATATCTAATAAATGCTCAAGGTGAAGATGTGGTTGCAGGAATAAGAACACCACAGACTATAGATACCTTGAAAGAAGAAATGCCAGAAATATATAAACAATTCGTCGATTTGACAAAGTTATTGGAATCTCATTATAAAGATATGCAGGATATAGAGTTTACTATTGAAAGAGGAAAGCTATTCATACTTCAGACAAGAAATGGAAAGAGAACAGCAAAGGCTGCTATAAATGTATGCGTAGATTTGGTAAATTCAGGAATGATAACTAAGGAAGAGGCGATAATGAGGATTGAACCAGCGCAATTAGATCAGTTGCTTCACCCTACATTCGATCCAAAATCGTTGAAAAATGCTGAACAGATTGCAAAGGGGTTGCCTGCATCACCAGGGGCTGCAGTAGGAAAGGTATACTTCCATGCAGATGATGCAGTTAAATATGCAAAGGAAGGGGAAAATGTTTTACTTGTTAGACAGGAAACGTCTCCAGAAGATATAGAAGGTATGGTTAGCGCTCAGGGAATTTTGACAGCAAGAGGTGGAATGACATCTCATGCAGCTGTTGTAGCAAGAGGTATGGGTAAGTGCTGTGTAGCTGGTTGTGGTCAATTGAGAGTAGATGAAGAAAGCAGAGAGATAAGAGTAGGAGATAGGGTAATAAAAGAAGGTCAATACCTATCAATAGATGGTTCTTCAGGATGTGTTTATCTAGGCTCTGTAGATATGACAAGTGTAGAAGTTCATGGAAACTTTGCTACATTTATGAACTGGGTTGATGAAGTAAGAGACCTAATGATTAGGACAAATGCCGACAATCCAAGAGATGCTAAAAAAGCTATAGAATTTGGAGCAGAAGGTATAGGACTATGCAGAACAGAGCATATGTTCTTTGAAGAAGATAGAATACCAGCTGTTAGAAAGATGATAGTTGCAGAGGATGTAGAAGATAGAATACTTGCACTAGATGAATTGCTACCTTTCCAAAGAGAAGACTTCTATGGAATATTCAAGGCGATGAATTCTAGACCTGTTAACATAAGATTACTAGACCCACCACTACATGAATTCCTTCCACACGATGAGCCATCTATAGTAGCCTTAGCTGAACAGATGAGAATACAACCATCTGATTTGAAGAAGAGAATTGTAGATTTAGACGAATTTAATCCAATGCTTGGACATAGAGGTTGTAGATTGGCTATAACATATCCAGAAATATGTGTAATGCAGGCTAGAGCAATTGCTCAAGGTGCTATACTTGCAATCAAAGAAGGAATAGAGGTTCATCCAGAAATAATGGTTCCTTTAGTAGGTACGGTAAACGAATTAAAGATGTTAAGACCTATAATAGAGGAAACAGTGAATGAAGAAATGGAAAAATCAGGTGTGAACTTTGAATATACTGTAGGTACAATGATAGAAATACCTAGAGCTTGTGTTACAGCTGATGAAATAGCAGAGTATGCAGATTTCTTTAGCTTTGGTACAAATGACCTAACTCAGATGGGATTTGGTTATTCAAGAGATGATGCTGGAAAATTTTTAGAAGAATATGTAGAAAAAAATATATTAGAAAAGGATCCGTTCCAAGTATTAGATCAAAGAGGTATAGGAAGATTAGTTGAGATGGCTGCCCAATTAGGTAGAACAACAAAGCCAAATATAAAACTAGGTATATGTGGTGAGCATGGTGGTGAACCATCATCAATAGAATTCTGTTATAACCTAGGTCTAAACTATGTATCTTGTTCTCCATTTAGAGTTCCAATTGCAAGACTTGCAGCTGCACAAGCAAAGTTGAGAAAAGAAATGAAAATAGTAAATGACAAATAAAAATAAGTAAAATAATAAACGATACTGTAAAATATATAATATCAATAACAGGGACAATATTTTAAAATTTATAAATAAACTAAGTTATAAATAGGTAATCTCAGAAAAAAGATAAAATTAAAAAGAGATTACCTATTTTTGTTAAAGTGAAAATAATCTTTTCATTGTGCATAATCAAACAATAAAAATGCTAGAACAACTGCAATTTTTACAAATTTGAAAAAATAAGTTGCATAAATGTTCGAAAAACGATATAATATAAGTAGGCCTATATAATACTAATATTCAAAGTGTATTTTAGTAGTATAATACAGGTAAATATGATTCTATTTAAGTAGTATTTTCAAAATGAATTATCTTTTGAATATATTCAGTTAAATAAGATCTTAATTGACTATATTCAAGTGAAAAACTATTTACGGCTATATTACACCTAAATATCTAAGTATAACTTGTATTGATTTTTATAATCATATATGTTATTAATTTAACGTGAAATATGATTACAAATTCATATCTTAGTCGAGATAATATTTATTACGGTTTTATTATTAAAATACAGGTTGAAGTAGTAGTTTTTAAAGGAGGGTGTTAATATGCACGGACGAAAACAAGTAAAAGCAATATCGTTGGAAACATTCATATTTCTAATAATATTTATTGGTGGATTCTCATGGATAGGACATATCATGGGAGTAGGTAATATGTTTAAAACGATGATGGCAACTGCACATGATTTATTATTACAAACTGTATTTTTAATCATGGCGATGGCAGTTTTAGCTGGAGCTATAAGCGGTCTATTATCAGAGTTTGGAGCTATAAATTTAATCAATAAGGTTTTTGCACCTTTGATGAAGCCACTTTATGGAATGCCTGGTGCAAGTATTACAGGCGTTTTAGCGACATACCTATCAGATAATCCAGCTATAATATCATTTGCAAAGGACAGAACATTTACACAGTATTTTAAAAAGTATCAGGTGCCAGCCCTATGTAACCTAGGTACATCATATGGTATGGGTCTTATACTTACAACATTTATGATTGCTCAAGGAAAACAGTTTATAGTTCCTGCCTTGATAGGAAATTTGGGAGCAATAATTGGAAGTATAGTAAGTGTTAGATTGATGACTAGAAAGACTAGAAAATACTATGGTGAAACAGCAAATGACAAGTTTGTATTAAGAAGTGAAGAAGAAGTCGATAATGTAGAAATTGATGCAGAAGTTGACGGTGAAGTAAGATATGTTAGAGATGGGAACCTATTCCAAAGAACTCTAGATGCAATGCTAGAAGGTGGAAAAAATGGTGTAGAAATGGGAATGGCAATTATTCCAGGAGTACTAATAGTTTGTACCCTTGTAATGATGCTTACATTTGGACCATCAAAAGATGGAAGTTATACAGGGGCAGCCTATGAGGGTGTAAAATTACTTCCATATTTAGGAAATAAAATATCATTCATACTTGAACCACTATTTGGATTTAAATCACCAGAAGCTGTAGCATTTCCAGTAACATCATTGGGTGCTGTTGGAGCTGCAATGTCATTAGTTCCTGAGTTTATAAGAACAAATGTAATAACACCTAATGACATAGCTGTATTTACTGCTATGGGAATGTGTTGGTCAGGATATTTAAGCACTCACATAGGAATGATGGATGCATTAGAATCAAGACCATTGGCTAGTAAGGCTATAATATCTCATACTATTGGTGGAATTGTGGCAGGTATATCGGCGCATTTCATATTCATGTTATTGATACATTAATTATATCGAAAAAAACATTCAGATGTTAAGGATATAGATAAGATATCAATGTATTAGAAATGAAATTTATAAGGCGAGAATATACATCCAGGAAAGATAAAATTATACAATAAATATTGGATAAGTAAAAAATAAGGAATCTGGATGAAATAAAATATAAAAAATATATTGTATTGTAAGAAATAATTGTATTAATAAGAAATGCTTATAAGAAAAATTCAAATATGAGCAAAACTAAAAAAGATATAGGCTAGATATAATCCCAGTGTCAAATTAAGACATTGGGATTTTTCATGAAAAATAATAAAAAAATAAAAAAATGAAAAAATCGAAAAACTGTTGGATATCCAACTTTATTTTAGTGAAAACTTATGTTATTATAAATTTAACAAATAAAGTTAAATGTAAATACTTTTGAAATATCAATATATAAAAAAATAAATTTGGTGGTGATTAAATGATTAATGCTGAATTGAATAAAAAATTTCAAGAAAACTATATTAAAAGTTTAAATGTAATTAATAAAGATGAAAAAAAAGAATATTTTATTATTTCTAATAATGATATGGCATTACAAAAATATAGTAATACTATATGCATAGAGGATAGTTTTATAGATGTGTTGATTGCGACAAGAGAATATGTATTAAATGGATATAGGATAGTTTCACATCCACTTCCAGCAAGTATAAGAATGATATACTCTCCTGTGAGATCAATTATAATAACTAAAGATAATAATATTGATGATTTTTCTTTGGAGATTATAGAGTCTAGTATAGAAAAATACCAGACAACTATAGGAAAGAGAAACATTGATATTAAAAATAAAAAAGACTATGAAATTATAGACCTTGATTTATTGGAGTCTGCAATTGAGGAAAATGATTTCATAATGTCATCAAAAAATATTTAGAAAGAGGTGGTCTGTTTGAAACTAGAATTAAGAAAGATCCATATTAAAAGCGTGGAATTTGGACAAGAGACTAAAATTGAGGGTGAGAGATTGATAATATGCAAGGAATCTCTTATATCAGAATTAGAGAAGATACCAAATGTTAAAAGCATTGATATCGACTTGGCAATGCCGGGAGAAAAAACTAGAATAATACCGGTAAAAGACGTTATTCAGCCTAGATACAAGGTAGAGGGTGTTTCAGGATTTGCCGGTGTAACTTCTGAGGTAGGACAACATGGTAGTGGAGTTGTAAATATTGTAGATGGTGCTGCAATAGTTACAATTGGAGATATAGTTGGCTTCCAAGAAGGTATAATCGATATGTGGGGTGAAGGTGCAAAATGGACTCCATTTTCAAAAACATGCAATATAGTAGTAGACATATCAGTTCCAGATAATTTAGAGCCACATGAACATGAAGAGGCTTGTAGATTAGTAGGATTGAAAGCATCTGAATTGGTTGGAATGGCAGCTAAGGGACATACATCTGATGATGTAGAAATATATGAAATGGGAGATAATGTAGAAGAAACTAAAAAATATCCAGATCTTCCTAAGGTTGTATATGTTGAAATGCTTATTTCTCAAGGATTGTTGCATGCAAGCTATATATATGGTGTAGATTCTGCTCATATACTACCTACATTCCTTCATCCTAATGAGGAATTGGATGGTGCAGTTATAAGTGGAAACTGTGTTGCTGCTTGTGATAAGATAACAACATACCAACATCAAAATAATGCAGTTATAAAGGAATTATATAAATTACACGGTAAAGAAATAAATTTCTTAGGAGTTGTATTAGTTCCAGAGATGACTACACTAAATGGTAAATTTGTATCTTGTGACTATACAGCAAAACTTTGCAAGATGCTAGGTGCAGATGGAGTAATTGTTTCAGAAGAAGGATATGGAAATCCAGATACAGACCTTGTAATGATATGTTCTAGGGTTGAAAAACTTGGAATTAAGTCAGTATTAATTACTGACGAGTGCTCAGGATGGGATGGAATGAGTCAACCGTTGACAGACGTTGCTAAGGAAGCTGTAGCAGTTGTATCTACAGGTAATGTATCTCATGTTATAGAACTAGAAAAAGCGGATAGAGTATTAGGCGATCCAGAAGCAGTAGCAAATATAGCAGGTGGATGGGCAGGTGCATATAACCCTGAAGATGGAACTATGAAGTGTGAACTAAACGCTGTAATAGGTGCTACATCTGAGATAGGTACACATAACGCAACAGTAGAATTATACTAAGGAGGATAAAGATATGTCAGATAAGAAAATTCTATACTATTTAAATCAATTTTTTGGTCAAATAGGAGGAGAGGATAAGGCAGATTTTGCTCCTGTTTGTAAAGAAGGTGCCATTGGACCAGCCCTAGCTTTTGAGGCGGGATTAAATAATGAAGCTAAGGTAGTAGCTACTATTATATGTGGTGACAATTATTTTAATGAAAATAGAGAAGACTCAATATTATTCTTAGAAAAAATATATGAAGAAATTAAGCCGGATTTAGTTGTAGCAGGACCAGCATTTAATGCAGGTAGATATGGAATGGCTTGCCAAGGTGTTGCGGAATTTTTTAACAAAAAAGGCGTAGAAGTAGTATCAGGTATGTATGAAGAAAACCCTGGATTGGAAGAGGCTAGAAAGGTTTCATATGTAGTAAAAACAGCAGACTCAGCAGGACAGATGAGAAAAGCCCTACCATTGATGTCAAAGATAGCATTAAAGCTATTGAATAAGGAAGTATGCAAACCTGAAGAAGATGGATATTTCGCACAAGGAAAGCGTTTAACTGTATTTTCTGAAAAAACTGGTTCAGTCAGAGCGGTAGAACTTTTGATGAAGAGACTTAAAAATGAAGAATTTAAGACTGAACTTCCGATGCCTGTATTTGATTCAGTAGAACCTGCAAAGGCTGTAGTAGATATTTCTAAGGCTACTATTGCATTGGTAACAACTGGAGGAATTGTTCCTCATGGAAATCCAGATAGAATACAATCTGCTTCAGCTCAGAAATGGGGAAAATATAATATAAATGGATTGGACAGCCTAACAGGAAACTATTGCACAATACATGGAGGATATGACCCTGTATATGCAAACCAAATTCCAGATAGAGTAGTTCCTTTGGATGCATTTAGAGAATTTGAAAAAGAAGGAAAGATAGGTAAGGTATACGATTGGTTCTATACAACTACAGGAACAGGTACAGCGATAGGTAATTCTATAAAATTTGGTAGCGAAATAGGTGCTGAATTAAAAGAAGCCGGTGTTGATGGTGTTATACTTACATCTACGTGAGGTACTTGTACTCGTTGCGGTGCAACAATAGTAAAAGAAATAGAAAGATATGGAATTCCTATTGTACATATGGCGACAATAGTTACAATATCTAAATCGGTAGGAGCTAACAGAATAGTTCCAACAATTGCTATACCATATCCTGTTGGAAATCCAGAAAAGGGAACTAAGGAATATGCGTTGAGAAAAGAACTTTGTGAAAGAGCATTGGAAGCGTTAAGTACGGAAATAGAGAAGACTACGATGTTCTAGTATTTGTATACAGTCTGGAATATCATAATATTCCAGACTGTTTTTATAAGGAGAATGCTTATGAGTAATAAATCTAATAAGGTCGAAATTGTAAAACCTGGCAAGGTTATAAATTATGCAGGAGCGTTTATAGCATTATTGATTGGTTCTGGATTTGCCACAGGCCAAGAAGTACTACAGTATTTTGCATCCATGGGATATAAGGGTATACTAGGTGTAATAGCTTGTTTTATTTTACTTGCATATGTAGGTGTAAGTTTTGTATCAGCAGGATATAACAATAAATTTGATATGCCAAACGATATTTATAGATATTACTGTGGTAAGATACTTGGTACATTCTATGATTATTTCTCAATTTTCTTCATCTTCTTGTCATTCACCGTAATGATAGGAGGTGCTGGAGCTACCACTGCACAGCATTATGGTTGGTCACCATATGCAGGAGGAGTAATGATGGCAGTATTAGCTGTCGTAACTGTATTATTTGGTTTGAACAAGATAGTAGATGTAATAGGAAATATAGGTCCTATTATAGTAGTAATATCAATATTCGTAGGTGCAGTATCTATATTTACAAACCTAAGTGGAGCAGAAACTGCCACAGATATTATGAATAGATTAGTAGCTGCTGGAGAAGTGAAAAAAGCATCTTCTAACTGGTGGTTGGCAGCGGGTTCTTATGTAGGATTTTGTATGTTATGGCTTGCGGCATTTTTAGGTCAGGTTGGAGCGAGTGCAAACAGCGATAAGGAAGGTAAATTAGGAGCCTTTGGTGGAGCAGCAGGATTTTCAATTGCAGTATTGTTGATGGCATTAGGTATATTTTTCTCAATAGGAGAACTAAAAGGATCTCAAATTCCGACATTAATACTAGCTGGAAAAATACATCCGATGTTAGCTAACGTATTCTCTATAATAATATTACTGGGTATATATACGACATCAGTTCCACTATTATGGTCTGTAATAGCTAGATTTGCAAAGGAAAAAACTATGAAATTCTATGTATTGGCAGTAGTATTGGGAACTTTGGGAACAATAATAGGTTTGTTGTTGAAATTTGCAGATTTAGTAAATACTGTATATGTTTTAAATGGATATGTAGGATTGATATTATTATTTATAATGATATTAAGAAGTATACAATGGAAAAGGATATAGGGGACACAGTCTAAATAACACAATTTTCAACTAATCACCTATACAAAATAGACAATGCAAACAATAAATAATAAATAATAAATAATAAATAATAAATAATAAATAAAATAAAGAACAGCTAAGGCCTTAGAAATATTTTGGCTTTGGCTGTTAATTTTATGTCATTTTGAGATTTTATCAACGAAGGTAGATTTAATTTATAATATTAGTATAAACTTGACTTTGATTATAAACACATCGGAATACATAATTCTAAAGGCTTACGAAATAATAAAACATCAAATATATATGATTATAAATATTTGTAGAATAGTATTATATCGATTATATATTGAATTGTCAAAATCTTTTCTATATGATACAATAAAGGTAATAGCTTAATTACGGCGAGGTTTAGTATATAATTACTACGAATTAGGAAGGTGATGTGTGTATGGATGATTTATTTTGGAATAGAATGATATTTGAAGGAATATCAGAAAAATCTAGGTATGAAATAGAAAAAATGCCAAAAAAAATCTGTAGTTATAAATCAAAGGAATTAATTCAAGAAGTAGGAGAAGATATAGACTCAGTTTGCATAATACTGTCGGGTGCTTTGAAGTCTACAGAATATACAGCTGATGGACGAGAATTGAATTCATCATATTATTTTGCTGGAGATGCATTTCCATTTTATTTAATCTATGGGGGTGTTAAAAAAACTTTCTACAATACTATAGCTCTAAAGAAATCAGAAGTAGTATGGTTGCCAATGGATGAATTAGTAAAGATTGTAGATAGCGATCAAACGTTTTTACATAATATTTTGAGATTTGTAGCAGAATACTGTTGTTATAGTAAGCTTATTCTGAGATGTATACAATATAAGAGGATAAAGGAAAGATTATGTTATTGGTTATTATACTTGAATGATTCTAGTAAGGATATAGCCATACCTGAATCACAATCTGTATTAGCAGATATACTTTGCGTAAATAGATCTAGTTTAAATCAGGAATTAAAAATATTTGAAAATGATGGTTATATAAAAATATATAAGAAAAAGATAAAAATATTAAATAAAAATGCCTTAGAAGCATTATTGTGATATATAGCTAAAATAGCGTTGATAAAAATTTTAGATGTCAGATAAAACATTAATATAATCAACGCTATTTTTATATTTAAGGTTATTTTCTATCAAAAATAAAGTATCTGTAATTAGGTGCAGAATCGGGTCTTATATATTCAGAAATAGATTTTACTTCCCATATATCGTTATCTATTTCAGGAAAGACAGTGTCTGAAATTACATCTTCTTTTTCATCTATTATGGTTATATATAATTTAGAAGAGTAATCCATAAATTGCCTATAAATATTTTCACCACCGGATACAAAAAAATATTCATCGGGTCTTTTCTCTACATAATCAAGCACGTCATCTAAAGAAGACATCGTTATACATCCATCAAAATCCTGTTCAGAAGTAGTTAAAACTATGTTTGTTCTATTTGGAAGAGGCCTAATAGGAAAACTAAAATAAGTCTTTCTTCCGCAGATTATATTGTGATTTTGAGTTTTTTCTTTGTAGTATCTCAAATCATCTTTGAGATGATACAACATATCTCCATTAAGGCCTATGCTATTTGTTTTTTCAGTCATAGCAACAATCATAAATAGGTTTGGATATATTTTTTTTTCAGAAAAAGCAGTATTTGAAACTATATCACCTTTATTCATAAAATCCCTCCTTATATTGCCAATTCAAATTTTAAATTTGGCTTGTTAGGATTATAATTTTCCAGTGTAAAATCATCTATTGTAAAATCATAGAAATTAGTTTTATCTGGGTTTAATACTAATCTTATCTTATCGCTATCTTCTTGACCATCTCTGCTAAGCAATTCTTTTACCTGTTCTATATGTCTATCGTATATATGTGCATTGTTTACATAATGGCAAAATACACCGACTTCAAGACCTACATGTCTTGCAACCATCATCATTAATGCTACATATTGCATTTTATTTATATTATTTGCAACACAGACATCTGAGGATCTTTGAATCAATGTCATGTCTAAAAATCCATCTCTAACACTCCATTGAGTTTCCATAGCGCAAGGATATAGCCCATTTGTTTCTGTTAAATCAGATTCTTGAAATAAATTCATTATGTGCCTTCTGCCATATGGCTGTTCTTTTAAATTTTTTAGGAGCTTATTCATTAAATCATGTTTTTTCACTGTAGCTCCATATCTCTGTCCAATTGTTCTATCTCCAATATCCCATTCATCCCACCAAGTGATATTGTATTTGTCTCTTAATAAATCGAGATCATTGCTTTGGTCTTGGTATATCCAAAGTATTTCTTTTATTCCAGACTTCCATGCAGTCTGTCTAAGTGTAGAAATTGGAAGCTGACCTTTGCTCAAGTCATATTTCTCAAAAACTTGATTGACAAAGTAGGTGTGAGATGGAGTACCATCTGCGTACTTTGGTCTGACATTTTCACCTAAGGTGTTATTTCCACTTTCTAGTATACTTTTACATAAATCTTTAAAATTCTTATCGCAAATATTCATATAAACCATTGTCTATAAAGACTATTCACTACAATTCGCAAGTTTGTAGCAGTTCTCTTATGAACTTCTTGAACTTTCATCCAAGGGTAGACTATGTGTTGACCGTCTGAATACAGTTACGGCTCGTATTTTTCCACTACCATCGGCTTGTAGTGTACTCCCTCGCAAAGGGATAGTCGTTGAGGGTTTTCCATATAACATAATATTGAAACTTAGGAATTTCCCACCTAAACAGCCATTGTAATACCAAAAGATTAGCAGGATAATACTAAAAAATTAGCATTGCGATACTTAGGGTTTAACCATATATCATCTAGTCTATTTTTTCCGTTTTCACAACATTCACGCCTTCTATTTCTAGATACGTTGTAGTCAAACTAGCTTTAGGCTTTCCATAGGTTTTAACACGATGAGTACATACGTATTTCTACATATGCAAGGCTTAATACCTCCTAGACTTAAAATTCATTATATATATTGTACCATAATCAGAAAGAATAATACACATAAATAGGTTTATAAGAATGTCAGATATTTAATTTACAAAGATGAATGTTATTTAATATATACTTATAAATATGGACAAGTATCTTGTTTTTGATGTATAATTATATTAACAATTAGATGGCAGAATTGTTATGTTATACACCAAAATTCAATCGATTGTGAATATTTGTGTTGTATGTAGATAATCTATGAAAGGAGGAGGTAGCTATACCTATATAAGTAATAAAAAAATGTAACTTATAGGTTATAGCACAATCATCGTTATGAAAGTATATAAGGATATAAACTCTAACTTAGAAGCTCTTAAATTAAAGGAAATAGAAAAGACAATATATGAAAATATAACAGATGAGGTGGTATTGCCAAAAATAATACCATTTAAAGGCGTATATTCAGATATGTTGTATATAAAGAATAATTCGGTATTATTTGTGAAGTTTATGGACACAACAGAAGATGTATTTATGCTTCTGGGGGAAGAAATATTAGAAATACTAAAAGAAGAATATAACACATTGAAGGAAAATATGGATGAGAAGTTTCCTCATATAAGTTTTAACTACGTATTTGTATTTCCATACATAAGCGGTGAATTAGATGATATTGATGTTTCAGATTTTGATCTTGAGAAGCTAATCTTTGAAGAAGAAGCAGAAAAATTAAGTAAAGATATAACTGTACTTGATAAATATATTAGTGGATCAAATAAAGAAATTGAACTATCTTTATTTTTATATTCTATATGTAATGAATATTATGTATTGACCAATGAATTGAATTTAAATAAGGAGTTTAAGAAAATATATTTTAATTCAGAAGAAATAGAGTATAGATTATGTATGATGGAAAATGAACAAATAAGAGATGTAAATTCTATAAATTACGGAAACGAGCTTATAGAAGGAGGTTCAGGTACTGGAAAAAGTTCACTAATACTTTCTAGATTGATAAAACTTTCCAAGATATACCCACATCATAGATTTTTATTATTGACATATACAAAACAGCAGGCCAATAAATATAATGAAATTATTGAAATACTAAAGGCAGATGGAAAAAATATAGAGGTATTTACTTTAAGTTCATTCATATTTAGATTAGCTAAGGTTAACAATTTGGTTATAAATTATGATTTGCTTAAAAAAAATTATGACAAATCCTTCCAAAATATCATTAAACAAATAGAAAATACTGTTGAAAATAAGAGAATGTATAAGGGTGTGTTCATAGATGAATCAGAAAATTTTACGCCAGAAGAATTAAAACTAGTGTTGAAATTTTTATATAACACAAAGAATATATCAAATATATCTATGTGTAGAGCATATAATATAAACAATAACTTGAATATATTTAGCGATAATATAGGTGAAATAGAGTTTAATAACAAAATTCAATTAAAAAATAATTATATTCAAGGTGAGGGGATACTCGATTTTGTAAATGGATATTGCAATAAAGCAAATAAATACATAGATTCATTAAATAAAAATATGCCTAAGGATTTGTTTTTGAATACAAAAAATAAGGTAAGAGGAAATGAATCTGTAAGTATAATTAGAGTAGAGGATTTGGATGATCAAATAAATGCTGTTATCTGGGAATTAAAGTATGTAATAAATGATTTGGGGTATGATTATAGCGATGTTGCTGTAGTATATCCATACAACAAGAAGAAACTAAAAAATGGAAAAAATATATATTTCCAATATATGTTGAGGAAAGCCTTGGAAGATGCTGAAATACCATATGTTTACGCAGATTATTCAATCACAAGCATAACCAATAAAGAAGGCATTACAATATCTAATATATATTCGATAAAATCGCTATCGTATAAGGTAGTAATATTCTGTGAATTAGAGATGCTTTATAATCAAGCCTTACCAGAGGAATATCAAGATTATAATGTAAATGACTTCATTGGAGATTTGAATAAGGTGTATACTGCCATTACGAGGGCAGAAAAGGAACTTAGGATAATAGTGTCGTATACAAAAGAAAGCAGCAAAATAATAGATTTAATAGAGTCTTAAAACAATGGCTGAATATATATAAAAGTGTTGAATTAATAGAATGTTACAACTATTATTTCAACACTTTTTAAATTATAGAAATAGTTATCTTGCAATAGCAAAATATACGAATACAATTATTCCCAATATTATACGATATACACCAAATGATTTAAAATCGTGTTTTTTGATATAGCTTATAAAGAATTTGATAACTATTACAGAAACTACAAATGCTACAAATGATCCGATAAACATTATCAACCATTCGTATCCACTAAAGCTAAATCCAGCCTTCAATAATTTTAACAAGCTCGCTCCTAGCATAGTAGGTATTGCCAAGAAGAATGAAAATTCAGCTGCAACAAATCTAGATGTACCTATTAAGATTGCTCCTATAATTGTAGAACCAGATCTAGATGTACCAGGAACAAGTGCTAGTATCTGAAACATACCTATTGCAAAGGCAGTTTTGTATGAAAGTTGATTTAGCTTCGTTATCATAGGTTTTTTGTGTCTGTTTTCTAACCATATCATTATGATACCGTATACGATTAAAGCAAGAGCAACAACACTTGGTTTAAAAAACACCTCATCTATTTGATGTTCAAACAAAACACCGATTATACCCGATGGAAAAACGGCAATTACAACCTTTAACCATAAATCCCAAGTAGATTTTCTCTCCTTTAAAGATTTATTTTTTGAAAATGGGTTTAATTTTTCAAAATATAAAATTAAAACGGCTAATATAGAACCAAATTGTATTACTACCAAGAATGTGTCTATAAATTTTTTAGAACCTGATAAATGAAGAAATTGATCTACAAGAATCATATGTCCTGTACTACTTATAGGGAGCCATTCAGTAATACCTTGAACTATTCCCAAAAATATCGCCTTTAAAATATCCATGTAATAAAATCCTCCTTTAAATTATTATGTAGATACTTATACATTATAACATTAAGTGATGATTAAAGGAATATAAAGGTGAATATTATTTAATATAATTATAATACAAGAGATAAGAATTATCATCTTAAAAAAAAATTATTAGTATTTTAACTTATATATTGAAAAATGGTAATATATTAATTATAATAAATATAAGAGAAGTTTACATTGTTCTAATAAATTAGAAAAATCAAAACTACTCAACTTTAGGATATCGTTTATATAATATTATTAACGGTTGTATTTAATTTAACATTAAGGAGGCGATAATATGCAAAATAGCGTAGAAACAACAATATCTTTTTTGGTAAAAACGTTACCAAGATTGTACAATGATTTTTATTTGGAGCATATAAAGAGTTTTATCAGCGACAAAAATATAAATAAAAATCAAGTTAGGGCTTTGACATTCATTAAAAATTACGGTTCTATTAGTATGAGTGAATTGTGTAATATGCTAAATGTCGAAAAAGGTAGCTTAACAAGTATGATTGATGACCTAGAGGAAAAAGGTTATGTAGAAAGAGCTAAGGATAAAAAAGATAGAAGAAAGTATAACATAGTTCTTACTCAATTAGGAGATAAAATATCATGTGAATTTATAGAACATCTAAAAAACAATCTTCATAATAAGGTATCAAAGATAGATGAGGCAAATCTTGCTAAGTTTTTTGATTCGATGAAGGGAATAATAGTAGCCTTGGATGCAATCGAAAAATAAAAATTACGAAGAATATGAGATGTATCAATTTTATATTTTTAAAAATAAAGTACAGAGTTTAAAAATAAAACTCTGTACTTTATTTATTATTTATGTAAGCTAAAAAGTTTATCTATTTTTGTATGCTTCTAAACCTAATCTCAAGCATTCTGCTGCTGCTGCTAAATCATCTACATTAAGTATATATGCTAGTCTTATTTCATCTTTACCTAGACCTGGAGTAGCATAGAATCCTTCAGCTGGTGTAGCCATTGTAGTGGCACCATTATGTCTAAATTCCTTCAACATGAATATAACAAAATCTTCAGCATCTTCTACTGGAAGTTTTGCATCTATATAGAATGCTCCAGTAGGTTTTTTGCATATTAGACCTGGTATTTTCATCAATCCATCGTATAAAACATCTCTTCTTCTGCAATATTCTTTGTTTACCTCTTCTAGGTATGACTTAGGTGTTTTATAAAGCTCAGCAGCACCTATCATCTCTAGAGTAGGAACGCATAGTCTTCCTTGACAAAGTTTTAGAACCTGAGCTATAAACTCCTTATTCTTAGATGCAAGAGAACCTATTCTAGCTCCACAAGCAGAATATCTCTTAGACACTGAATCAACTATTATAACTCTGTCCTTAACAGAATCTATATTTCCAAAACTTGTATATTTTAAACCATCGTATACGAATTCTCTATATACTTCATCGGCTATTATCCATAGATTTTTCTCCAATGCAACTTCAGCAAGCATTTCCATTTCTTCTACAGTATAAACAGCTCCTGTAGGATTTCCAGGGTTAGATAGAAGTATAGCTTTTGTATTTTCATCAACTCTTGATAAAACTTCTTCTTTAGAAGGTAGGTGGAAACCATTTTCAGCCTTAGTAGTTATAGGCTTTATTTCTACATCCACACAAGTTGCAAAACCGTTGTAGTTTGTATAAAATGGCTCTGGAACCAATATATTATCGCCCTTATCACATAAAGTCAGCATAGCGAATAATAAAGCTTCTGAACCACCGTTAGTTATAAGGATTTCATCATTTTCAAACTCTATATCGTATCCCTTATAGTATTCTATCATAGCGTTTACCAATTCTTCAGAACCAACTGAATCAGCATACTTTAAAACGCTTTCATCAAAGTTTCTAATTGCCTCCATGAAACCATCTGGAGTTTTTATATCAGGTTGACCGATATTAAGATGATAAACCTTTACACCTTCTTTTTTTGCTGCATTTGCATAAGGTACAAGCTTTCTTACTGGTGAAGCTTGCATTGAACCAACTCTGTTTGAATATTTCATATAATAACCTCCATTTTTATAACAAAAAATAATTTCTGCATTTTTATAAGAGAACTTCACATAATAGTTTAATTTGTATACTATGTAAACGATTTTCTCTATATTTAATATACCATAAATTTAAAAAAAAAGAAACATCTTTATTATATATTAATTTATTAACGAAGATTTTATTAGATTTAACTTAAAAATTTAAAATAAAAGGTTAAATTTATTAAACTCGGGAGTTTGACACTTTGCGAAGCAAAAAACATATTCAAGAGCTTGAAAAAGC
>F241_Great_Cormorant__coassemble_523_pt1 | contig 48881 bp, 37 predicted proteins | sample F241_Great_Cormorant__metabat2_high_PE_009 | metagenome-assembled genome bin F241_Great_Cormorant
TTGATGACTGGAATAGATTAGTAGTTAGTATTATATGTTTAATTATATTCTAGACCATATTTATCCATATACTTTTGAATTTGCATAATGGAGGTTTTGTATGAAGTTTATAAGAAATATCGATTATATATTAGAAAATGACCCTGCATCTGGCAGAGGTGGCTTTAAAACATTGGCAAGAATAAAGGTTTTTATACTTTATCCATCGGTTCATGCCCTAATTGGTCATAGTATTTCACATGCTTTGAACAATATTGGCTTGAAGTTTTTGGCAAGACTAATCTCTCAGATTTTTAGATTTTTTACAGGTATTGAAATCCATCCCGGTGCAACTATTGGACATAGCATAATGATAGATCATGGTATGGGCGTTGTAATAGGAGAAACAGCAGAGGTCGGTAACTATGTTACGATGTATCATGGTGTTACATTGGGAGGAACTGGAAATCATACAGGAAAAAGACACCCAACAGTGGGAAATAATGTTATAATAGGTTCAGGGGCAAAAGTTTTGGGTCCAATAAAAATAGAAGATAACGTCAAAATAGGTGCTAATAGCGTGGTATTAAAAGACGTTCCAAAAGGTGCGACAGTCGTTGGAATACCTGGAAAAGTAGTAAAAATAACCAACACTAATGAATCCTTAGATAATGTTCTTAATTTATAGGTTTGCTATAATTTTAGGTTTGTTCTAGATTATATCTTCACCCTATTGGACTGAAGCTAATATATATTGAAAGGAAATTATTATGATAACTAATCTAACAAAAGATGATATGCAAAAAATTGTAAACATAAGAGATATAATAGATGCAAATGAAGAGGCATTAAAGATATACTCTTCAAAAAAATCTGTAACACCTCTAAGATTGAATCTAGATGTTGCAAAAAATAATGGTCAAAGTTTGTATATGCCTGCATATGCAAATGGAGATGAAGTACAAGCTCTTGGAATAAAGATTGTATCTGTTTATTCAGACAATCCTTCAAAGTACAACCTACCAGCAGTACCAGCTACAATGATACTACAAGATCCTAAAACAGGAGTTGTAAGATGCATAATGGATGGTACCTACCTAACTCAGTTAAGAACAGGAGCTTTATCTGGTCTTGCTACAAAATACCTAGCTAGAGAAGATGCATCAGTTCTTTTACAAGTAGGTGTTGGAGGACAGGCAAGGTCTCAAATAGATGCTGTATTGGCAGTGAGAGATATAAAGAAGGTTTACCTTGCATCTAGGGATATGTACAACTCTAAAGAATTTGCAAAAAAAATGACTTCAATATATCCAAATGTCGTATTCGAAGCTGTAGAAAATGCAAATGATGTAGTGGCAAAAGCAGATATTATAACTCTAGTTACTACATCAAAGACTCCGGTAATAGATGGAAGTTTAATCAATGAAGGAACTCATATAAATAGCATGGGGTCTTACACTCCAGATATGCAGGAAACACCTAAGGAGGTTTTAACTAAGTCTTCAAAGATATACTTCGATACATATGAAGGCGTAATTGAAGAATCAGGTGATGTTATTATTCCTATTAGAAGCGGTGAATTCGATAAGAAAAAAATCACTGGCGAACTAGGTGAAATCTTATTAAAAAACAAGCCTTCAAGAGAAAATTCAAAAGAGATAACTTGGTTTAAATCAACAGGTTCAGCTATATTAGATGTAGTAGCTGCACAAAAAATATATGACAAATATTTAAATACAACAGAATTATAAATAATAATGGAGCTGATAGTAAAAGGATATAATAGTAAAAACTCCCTTCTTTCATCAGCTCCATTCATTTTTTCATTTTTATTTTCACATTTTACATTATTATGCTTTCATCTATTTACATACTTCATGCTAATGTGTTTTTTATACATTTGTATTTGTATACTTTTTTACATTTATATTTGTATACTTATTTACATTTGTATTTATACAATTTCGTCTAGACTATATACCTTTATTGCGCTTGTATCTACATGTTTTTTATTTACAGATACCATTGCCTTTAATGTATCCAATGATGTCATTATCTCCGTTTGAAATTCTATAGCAGTTCTTCTCATCTTGAATCCATCTCTTGTAGAATCATTACCCTTAGTTGGTGTATTTACTACTATATCCACTTCCTTATTTCTTATTACATCCAGGATATTCGGTCTAGGCTCATCCATTCTCTTTACAACCTCACACTTGACACCTTCATCGTTAAGTCTCTTTGCAGTTCCACTTGTAGCGACAAATTCATATCCTAATTCACTCATTTCCTTGGCAATTTCTACAAATTCTTCCTTGTCGTTATCATTTATAGTTGCAAGTATCTTCTTCTTATCATTAGATATTCCTTGTCCTGCTGCCAAAAATCCTTTGTATAAGGCTTCTTCAATATTTTCTCCAACTCCCAATACCTCTCCAGTAGACTTCATTTCTGGTCCTAGGCTTACCTCTACCTTAGATAGCTTTGACATAGAGAATACTGGAACCTTAACGCAAACGTGGTTTGGTGTTTTATATATACCAGTTTTATACTCCATATCTCTTAACTTCTCTCCAAGCATACATCTAGTCGCAAGGTCTACTATAGGAACTGAGCTAACCTTAGAAATATATGGTACTGTACGGCTGGCTCTTGGGTTTACCTCTATTATATATACTTCTCCTTTGTACTCTATGAACTGTATGTTTACCATACCCAATACATTTAGGTTAAGAGCCATTTTCTTAGTATATTCATATATCTTATTTTTTACATCTTCAGTTATATTTTGGCTAGGGTACATAGTTATACTATCTCCTGAATGAACGCCTGCTCTCTCAAGATGTTCCATTATTCCAGGTATTAGTATATCCTCACCATCTACTATTGCATCGACTTCTATTTCCCTACCTGTTAGGTACTTGTCTATTAAAACTGGGTTTGAAGAATCTCTCTCAAATGCATCTGATAAATACTGTGTCAACCTAGGCTCATCGTAAGTTATCTCCATACCCTGACCACCTAGTACATATGACGGTCTTACAAGTACAGGGAATCCAAGTTCTTTTGCAACCTCTACCCCTTCTTCTACAGACCATACTCCCTTTCCTTTTGGTCTATTTATAGATAGTTTTTCAAGCAACTCATCAAACTTCTCTCTATCCTCTGCTGCATCTATGTCTTTAAATGATGTTCCAAGTATGTTTACCTTTTTCTCATCCAAGAATTTCGCCAACTTTATAGCTGTCTGTCCACCGAATTGAAGTATTACTCCATCTGGCTTTTCCTTTTGGATTATGTTGTATACCTCTTCTTCTGTAAGAGGTTCAAAATACAACTTATCCGATGTATCGAAGTCTGTACTAACAGTCTCTGGGTTGTTGTTTATTATTATAGTTTCAATCCCTTGTTTTCTAAGCGACTTTACACAGTGTACAGAACAGTAATCAAATTCTATTCCTTGACCTATTCTTATTGGACCTGAACCAAGTACGATTACCTTTTTCTTATCGCTTACTTCTACCTCATCGTATTCATCATATGTAGAATAATAGTAAGGAGATAGGGCTTCAAATTCACCTGCACAAGTGTCTACCATCTTGTATGAAGGGTTGATTCTATATAGACTTCTAAGTTCCATTATATCTTCTGGATTTATATTCATCAAATCGCTAATCCCCTTATCTGAAAATCCTTTGCGTTTCAATTCTAGAAGGTATTCCTTGTTCAAATCTTCTATCTTCATAGTTTTTAGTTTTTCTTCTTGTTCAACTATCCACTTAAATTTGTTCAAAAACCACTCATCAATTCCAGTTATGTGGTTTATCATTTCTATCTTATATCCACGTCTTATCATTTCAGCTAGGTCAAATATTCTCTCATCATCAGGTACAACTATGCTCTTTTTAAGGTCAGATAAGCTCTTTCCTTCACTTATCTTGTGAACCAATGAGTACTTTCCTGTTTCAAGAGATCTAATTCCCTTCAAAAATGCCGCTTCAAAGTTTGAACCTATACTCATTATCTCTCCAGTAGCCATCATCTTTGTTCCAAGTTTTCTATTCGCATGTTTAAACTTATCAAATGGCCATTTTGGAATCTTTACTACCACATAGTCAAGAGCTGGTTCAAAACAAGCATTTGTCTTCTTTGTTACTGCATTTTCTATTTCATCAAGTGTATAACCTAAGGCAATCTTTGCTGCAACCTTTGCTATAGGATAACCTGTAGCCTTTGATGCAAGAGCAGATGACCTAGATACCCTAGGATTTATCTCTATGATTGCATATTCTAAACTGTCTGGATTTAGGGCTATTTGAACATTACAACCACCTTCTACCCCTATTGCATCTATTATTTCAAGAGATGCAGTTCTAAGCATTTGGTACTCCACATTAGACAAGGTCTGGCTAGGTGCTACAACTATTGAATCTCCTGTATGAACACCTACTGGGTCTATGTTTTCCATATTACAAACAGTTATACAGTTTCCATTTTTGTCTCTCATTACCTCATACTCTATTTCCTTCCAACCCTTGATACATTTTTCAAGTAGGCATTGAGTCACCGGACTAAGAGCCAATCCATGAGTTAGTATTTCTCTCAATTCATCTTCATTCTCTGCTATACCACCACCAGTTCCTCCTAGTGTATATGCTGGTCTTACAACAACTGGATAGCCTATTTTTTTTGCATAATCCATACCATCCTCAAGAGTAGTCACTATATCACTTTCTATGACTGGTTGATTTATCTCCTTCATTACCTCTCTGAATAAATCTCTGTCTTCACCCTTTTTTATCGATTCAACACTCGTACCTATAAGCTTTACATTGTATTTATCCAATACTCCAGCTTCATACAAATCTACTGCTAGATTAAGCCCAGTCTGTCCACCCATACCTGCAAGAACAGAATCCGGTCTTTCTTTTGCTATTATCTTTTCAACAAACTCCACTGTCAAAGGCTCTATATATATCTTATCTGCAATCTCCTTATCAGTCATTATAGTAGCTGGATTTGAGTTTACTAATACAACCTCTACTCCTTCTTCCTTCAAGGCCTGACAAGCCTGAGTGCCTGAATAATCAAACTCCGCTGCCTGTCCAATTATAATCGGACCTGACCCCAAAACTAATGTCTTCTTTATACTATCTATCTTTGGCATATAATCCTCCTAACAATCTACAAAACCTAACTTATTTGTCTTTTAGTTTTAACTCTAATTTTATATACTCTCTATTTTTAATTTAGTCTCTTGCAAGTTCCATAAATTTATCGAATACATATTCGCTATCTAATGGCCCTGGACACGCTTCTGGATGATACTGTACGCTGTATATTGGTAAAGTTCTATGTCTCATTCCCGCTACAGTATTATCGTTTAAATTCACTTGAGTAACATCGACATTTTCTGGAACCTCATTTACATAATATCCATGATTTTGAGATGTTATAAATATCTTTCCAACTTCAAAATCCTTGACTGGATGATTTCCACCTCTATGTCCAAACTTTAGTTTTCCTGTCTTTCCTCCAAGCGCAATTGCCAAAATCTGGTGACCCAAGCATATTCCAACCACTGGCATACCCTTATCTATAATCTCTTTTACATTTTCGACAATATCAGTCAAATCTGCTGGATCCCCAGGACCGTTAGACAAAAATACCAAATCTGGATTTATTTTTAAAACCTCTTCTGGCTTTGTCTCTGCTGGAAATATAGTTATATCGCAATCTCTCTTCATGAAGTTTCTAATTATATTTTCCTTTATTCCAAAATCCATGATTGCAACCTTTTTTCCATTTCCAGGTATATGCTCAACCTTCTTTCTCGAAACAATCCTCACTGCTTGAGTATTGTCAAACTCCTTCAATCTAGACTCTACATCCCTTAATTTTGTAAACTCTGTAGTGATTATTCCTCTCATAGTTCCCCTGTTTCTAAGTATCTTTGTAAGAGCCCTTGTATCTATACCTTCTAGACCAATTATCTTTCCTTGTTTTAGATAAGTATCTATATCCATTTCACATCTAAAATTTGCAGGCATTTCCGATTTTTCCCTTACTATAAACCCTGCTGCCTTTATAGAATTAGATTCATTATCCTCTAAGTTTATTCCGTAGTTACCTATCAGTGGATAAGTAAGGGTTACTATTTGTCCATAATACGATGGGTCCGTCAATATTTCTTGATATCCCGTCATAGAAGTATTGAATACTACCTCTCCTACACTATCTTCTTTGGTATATCCAAATACTCTTCCCTCAAATATTGTACCGTCTTCTAAAATCAATCTACCCCTCATACAAACACCTCCAATTATGCAAACACACTTTCTATTTCTTTTACTATCTCATCCGCAGCCTTCTTAGGATTCATTGCCTTAGTTATAGGTCTACCTACAACTATAGTCTTCGCTCCATTTCTTATAGCCATCTCAGGAGTCACAACCCTCTTTTGATCTGCTACCTCACTTCCCTTTGGTCTAATACCTGGGCATACAGTCATAAAATCCTCTCCACAGGCTTCGACAATCTTTGAAACCTCCTTTGCAGAACACACAACACCATCTACTCCTGCATCCTTTGCCAACTTAGCCCTCTTAATCGCAGCCTCTGTAGTGCTTAGGTTGCAACCGATGTCTGACAAATCTTCATCACTTAGCGATGTCAAAACTGTTACTGCTATTATAAGAGGTTTTTCTATATTCAATCTTTCTGCCTCTTCTCTTGCCACTTCTGCACACTGTTTCATACCTTCCATATCCGATGCGTGAATTGTAATCATCCACACACCATCTCTTACTGCCTGTCTTACTGCAGACTTCATTGTATTTGGTATGTCGTGAAACTTTAGGTCTAAAAATATCTTCTTTCCCTTTGACTTTAGATAGTCAACCGTCTTTCCTCTAGAAGCTAAGAAGTTTTCCAAACCAACCTTGTATATGTCTACGCTTTCTTCTAATTCGTCTATTAGTTTTACTGCTTTTTCATAATTGTCTGTGTCAATCGCTACAATTAGCTTTTCCTTACCGTTCATCTCTACCTCCAAATTTTAAACATAAAAAAACCTTATACCAGAGGCATAAGGATGCAAAATCTAATTTGGATACTATTAAAACAAATGCAAATCTATAAATCGGTACTCTAAATTGATGCACCTATAGATAGCTTGCCTTGATAGTTTGTTATTACATCCTTACCAGTCTCTCTGGACTAGCTTAAAAGATTTCTTTTTATCGCCTCACTGGACGAATTCTTTTATCTATAATAACATAAATCGGAGAACATTTCAACAAAAATTCTCCGATTTTATGTATATGGGCTATAGATTAAAAAATATTTCAAAAAATGTATAATAAATATTATTAAGTATAGTAAAATTATCTTTCCTTATTTTATGAAAGAATTAAATCTTTTAATTCTTCTATTGTTAGGGTGTTTATTCCATGTGCACCCTCTAGTAATTGTGATGACACATCCATTTTAAGTTTTTTTAAGTCCATCATTTTTTCCTCAATAGAATTTGACATTACTAACCTGTATATAGTGACATTTTTTCTTTGCCCTATACGATATATTCTGTCTTCTGCCTGTTTTTCAGCAGCAGGATTCCACCAAGGATTATATATGATTACTGTATCGGACGAAACTAAATTTAAACCTGTTCCACCTGCTTTTAAACTAATTAAAAAAATACCTGTTTCACTTTTTTCAAATTCATCAACAATATTTTGTCTGTTCTTTACTTCGCCATCAATATAAAAAGTTTTTATCTTCTTTTTTTCTAGTTTTTTTTGTAAAATTTTTAACATTGGGGGGAAATCACTGTATAGGACTATCTTATGGTTATTAGATATTAGTTCATTTATCATATCTAACACCAGTATTGTTTTTCCCGATTCCGAAACACCTCGTCTATTTAATTTTCTTGGTAATATCCTAGGATCACAACACACTTGTCTCAATCTCAATAAACCTTCTAATACATAAGTTGAACTATCCTTTATAACGTGTCCCTCATTTTCACTCATTAAATATTTTCTTATATCATTTTTTATATTCATATATAAATTATATTGTGTTTCCTCAAAATCGCAATATATTACTTGATCTGTTTTTTCAGGTAGTTCATTTAAAACCTCTTTTTTCATTCGTCTCAATATAAAGGGTGATGTCGTCTTCTTTACCAAATTAATTAATTTATTTTCATCGCAATTTGCTAGCTTTCTAATTGTTGAATATGAGGGAAGATAATTATAATTCAATATTTGCATCAAACTCCAATATTCTTCTAAATTATTTTCCATGGGTGTACCTGTTAAAAGTATTTTAAATTTAGATTCTATATTTCTAATAGCTTTATATGTTTTACTTTTTTTATTTTTTATATATTGAGCCTCGTCTACAACCAAACATCCAAATTCTATTTTTTTTAATTTTTCTATGTCATTTAAACATGTTCCATATGTAGTTAAAATGATATTGGTGCTTCCATTATTTAAATTATCAATATCTCTATTATTTCCATGATATATCTCAACTTTTAAATTTGGAGAATATTTTATTATTTCTCTTTTCCAATTTTCAAGAAGTGTCATTGGAGCAATTACAATATTAAGTTTATCGCTCCAGTTTTTTTGAGATAAAAATGCTATAGTTTGCAATGTTTTTCCTAGTCCCATATCATCTGCTAAGCACACTCCAAAACCACTATTACACCTACTATTTAACCATTCTACACCTTCTTTTTGATAACTTCTCAATATACTCCATATTTTTTTAGGAACAGTTGTAATACTATTATTACTATAAAGTTTTTCAATATTAGATATATCAATTTTTCTATCTTCTGCTATACTAATAACATCAATTAAATTCTCTTTTGAAAATCCTATCTTATTTTCTATTTTTTTCATTTTTTTCAGTGTTTCTAATTCATTTTGCTTAAGTATAACATAGCTTCCATCTATTTCAATCCATTTATCTTTGTTATTAATTGCAGAAATAATATCATCGAATTTATAACTAACTCCATCTATATGAAAATCACCTGATACATTAAACCAATCCATATCATAGCTTATATTGATATTATCCATTTTCGCTGTATTTATTTTTTCTCCAGCTTTATTATATACTTTTATCTTACTATTAATAATATTATCGATAGAATTATAAATATTTTTACCCGTAAATGTGAAATCTCCATTCTTTCTTAAATTCCAATAATTATTTTTTATCAACTCTACAATTTTTTCTTCGTATCCATAATTTCTAAATTCATCTATTTTTTCTAAAAACATATTTTTTGAATTATAATCAATAATATATCCGTTATAATCAAACTCTAATGATGCCCTTGCTTCTTTATCTGATAAATCAATATAGAACATAGGGATAATTTCTGTGTTAATATTATTTTCATACCTTGTCTTGTTAGGTGCTACATCACATATATTTAAGTATGTTTTATCATAATAATACATATAATTTTTTTTTCTATTGTAATCTATATTTTCATATTTCTTGTTGGAATATTCAAGAACTTTATACATTTGTTTATCTTTATTTTTATAAAAAAGACAACCATAATCTTTTATCCAATCAAAGTCTGACATATTATTTCCGTATATAATATATGTATTTCTACCTACTTTTTTATTTTGAGGATGGTTTAAAAAATTTCTTAAACGCATCAAATTATCACTAGATAGATTATCAAACTCTAAAGATGAATTTATATCCACTTGTCTAAGTTGTCCAGAAAACTGGTTGCTCTTCAATTTAGGTATTTTCCCTTGAAAAATTTTTAGTGTTATATTGCTGTTTTTTTTTGATTCATCAAAATCAATTCGTAATATCAAATCACTCATAACTTTCCCCCTTAAAATGGACGTATATAACTTAATTACTCGATATAGAAATATTCATTACAATTTATCATTTTTTCAATAAGTTTATTTTTATATTCATTATTACAAGCATTTTTCCAATATCCTACATGACTGTCTGCATCTTTTATATCATCATATTTAAGACGACAACCTCCTCCACATATATATTTAATTTCGCATTTACTGCATACATATGAGTTATTTACAGATGTTTCTTCTTTTATCTTTTCTGAAATATCCATAATTGTTTTTATAGATACATCTTTTATATTATATATAGATTTTAATTTGAAAATTTGATTGCACCAAAATACATCTCCATTTGCTGCAATAGTTATTCCACCAAATCCACAATTAATTTTTTTATTTGAATCTAAATAATTTAAAACAAAGGTTCCTTCATAAAAATTAGGATAAAGCTCTTCTACAAGCCCTCTTAACTTTGCTCTATATTCTTCATTTTGTTTCTTACTCAGTTTTATATCTCTACCTTCTAGTAATTCTAAATTTATTTTTATAATTACATTATTTCTTTCTATAAATTTTTCTGCAAATCTTTTAAAATTTACTATAAATGAATCTATATTTTCAAATACAGGTGTTACTGCAACAGATGTATTAATATTATACTTTTGAAATAAGTTTATAGTGTCAATTACTTTATCAAATCCATCATATTGTCTTACATCAAAATATGAATCCTTATCATAACCATCTAAACTTAACTGAACTTCATCTATATATGATCTGCATAATTCGACTTTATCTTCTTCCCATAATACACCATTAGTTAGTACAGTATTCCTTATGCCTAATTCATGTGAATATTTTAGTAAATCAAAAAAATCTTTATACAATAATACTTCTCCACCAGTGTATGTTATTCCTGTTCCTCCATTTTTTGCAAAATCATATATTACTCTCTTCCAAACATCAAATGATAACTCTTCAATTCGTATATCTCCTGAGTACATATAACAATGCTTACATCTAAGATTACAATTATTAGTCAAATATATATACATATTATTCTCTTTATTAGAAAATGGTTTAAATTCATCAAATTGCTTTGCTTCTATTTCCATAATGATACCTATGACATCTTCATATTCATATTTATCTAATGCTTTTTCAATTGAATTACATTCTGATAAAAATTTATATATTTCCAAACCTTTGTCATTAGTTAAAAGCCATGATGCACCTTCTGGATGTATAATTAAAGTATGACCTTTGTATTTAATATTAGACACATTTTGGGGCAATTTATATACTTTATCAATGTCTAACTCTTTATCTACACATTTTTCTTCACAAACAAATGATTCCATATATTTTCTCCTTAAAATTGATATAAAAATTGTCTGTAATAACATAGCTAATTACAGACAATTTAATTAAAAATTAATTATATTATTAATTTTGGTTTGCTTCACAAGATTTAAAGCAGTACATCTGATTAACTCTTGCTGAATCCTTAGTTTTTTTAACTTTCCATTCTACTTTGATTTTCTTCATAATTTCACCTCCCTTTTTGTAATTTTATAAATAAATATATGTTTTACATGTTTCTATAATATATAATTGAACATTGAATTAACATATATCTTTAACTAAATAATATTATTGTTTTTTTCTATATTTCGCTAATCTTCGCTCTAATTCTTCATCTGAATCACACATACTTCTTAAGATATTAAATGCCGCAGCCTTTCGAGTAAATTTTTCAGTGTGAATTATTTTTACTAAATATGGTTCTATTTCATCTAAAGTACAATCTTCAAATTTTTCTCTATACATTTCTTCATATCTTTTTACATCTGAAGAATAATTATTCATTCCATTTTTTATAGATTCAAATATATCTTGTATTAAACCCATATCTTTTCTCCTTTTATATATTTTTTACTTAGTTTCATCAAAGTACTTAATCCATATATCTATACCATGTTCCGTTACATCATCTTCAAACCAATACATGCTTTCATCTTTTCCTGTATTTTTTTTATTATATATACAATCTGAATTTTGTTCACTAAAAACAAATCTCATCATACATTTCTCTCCAGAATACATATAATTTATCTTTTTCTTGTATTCTCCCAATTCAAACCTATCCTTATTAGGAATCCTAAATTTTTCATCTAAAACCTTATACTCCTTAATTCTATCTATTCTATAGACTGTAGGCTTTGCATCTTTAAATTTTTCACATAAATCCTTATCATCTATATAAGCCAATAAATAAAAGTAGAACTCTGAAAATACGATTGCAACAGGTTTTAATCTTCTTTCAACGATGTTGTCTTTATTTTGTTTACCATATTTTATAGTTAGGAAATTAAAGTTATGAATAGCTTTTCCTAATCTTAAAATATCGTCAATAATATTCGACTGATTTTTTAATTCCATATAATGATGAATTTCATTATTTACAAGTCCCCTGACCACACTCTTATCATTTCGATCTGATATCCCAGACAACAACATATCTGAAATATTTTTCATTTCATTTTTTTTAAGAGCTCTACTAGAAACAAGAATCTTACATATAGCAAGTATCTCTGCTGACGTCAATCGCTCAGTTTTATTTTCCTTTAATTTATATCCCTTGTTTCTTCTGTCATAGATAACTTCCTTATCGCTAAGAAAACACCTTATATCATCTATATCTCTTTGTATTGTTCTCTCATCAACCTCCCAAAAATTAGCTTCTTCATATTTATTTAAAGGATTATTATTTATCAATTTTTCATACAAGGTCAATATTCTAATTGCCTTACTTGCTTTCTTATCCAACTTCATCCCCCTTCAGTCACTAAGTTTTATTGATAAACCACCCTTTGCATAATTAAATTATAACAAAGTATAAAGACATTATTTGTCTATGTGGATTAATTTTTATAAATCTCTTAATTTTTTCTAAACACTAAAAGACTTACAATTTTATATTATCAAAAAAAAAAAAAAAAGTCAAAAAATTCTTTTTAATTGAATTTGACTTTTCAACTTTTTCAAACCCGTCTTTCAAAGTAACCCATCCATTTTTTAGGATTAAAAAACATATATTAATCTCTACAGCTGGTAATATTGCTAGTTTCTTTATTACAAAAAATGACAAAACTTTTATTTATCTCTTAACTTGCTGGTTCTATAATATAAGTGAATGTGTTTTTTATGGCATATTTTTAAAAAAATCAAAAAAGAAAGATGATATATATATTTACAAATTTACGAATGTTTTTACGATCCTGCTCGTAAAGAAACAGCACATCATTCTATTAAACCTTTAGGTTATGTAAGCAAACTTATTGCTTCAGGTATCAAAGTTCCTATAGCATTTTATAAGAATGAAGTTGATAAAATGAATTCGGAAAGAAAAGAAAAAAATAAGAAGAAAAGAAGGATTTTTCATTAAGTCAGATTTATTCGACTCTTGAATTTGCTGATTCTGAATATGAAAAAACTTATTGAAATTTACAACCATCAATTAAAAGAATTGTTTTCTATTAATGAGTCTAGAACATACCTTGATTGTACAATTTTTTATTTTTAAATATATAAATAAAATGCTAAATCACAGATTTTAATCTGTGATTTAGCACCATTTGTTTGTCAAATAATTTCCATCTTATATTTATAATTTATACTGTATTGCATACAGATTATACAATACTTTTTCTTTTATATATTTTATATGTAAATATTATTATGAATATAGAAAATGTGCAGTATATAAACATAATAAAAGGTATTTGCCTAAAAACAACATTTCCTATTTGAATTAAACTCATAGCGTTGATTGTATTCAATACGTTCACTAGCTGGTCCGGTGTAAGCATAAAAAACAACTTAAATGGAATTACTCTTGCAATAAAAGGTGTTGTTGCAAATGTTATAAATCCAAATACTACTGCTAATGCCGATGATTTACTATAGGCTCCAATTAACATAGACATCGATGCAGATAGAATTATCCCAATATATCCAGACAACAAGAGTATCATATATTCTTGAGAAAATGTAATGTTATACATACTATACGGATTATCAACTTGATACATTACATCTGCCCCACTGATACCTAAAGCTACCATTAATATCGCACTGAATAAGATCATAGATATCCAATAAAAGCCACTACTAAAAATTAATCCTGCCATTATCTTTCCTATTACCCCCTTACTTCTTCCATACTTAGTAGAAAAATATATTGATTCAGCTCCATTTCCAAATTCATCACTAAATATCATCGAACAAGGTAGTGTTACTAGTAAAATCAACACCAATATTATATTTGTAGCAAAGCGTATCATAGTATCCCAGGAATTATAGGCTTCATAATAAAATGGGGTCTTTTGTTTCATATATATTTTTTTTAGAAACTCAATCTTTTGTGGGGTATTTGCATATTCAGGAATTTGTTTTTTTATTTTTCTTTCTTTTATCTTGTATATATTTTTAGAATCATCACTCCTCATAGCAATTATTGAATTGTAATCATACTCTCTATATCCACCCAATACACTATTTATAAAGAATTCTATATCCATATTTTTCTGCATATCTTCAGCGAATACTTTATTGGGAACCTTATCCTTATATTTCTTGAAGTTATATTTTCTATTTAAAATCACACGTTCAAATATATCGCTTGTCATATATCCTTTGTACTCATTTTTTTCTTTTATCAAATTTCTTGTAGATAAAACACCTTTTTCCTCTACTCCCTTGCTATTTACATATATATTATCGTTAAATGCAAAATATGACATTACTAATATCAAAAAAATAGATATTACTATAAGAAATCTATTTGCTTTTTTACATAGGATTTTTATCAATTCATATCGTAAAATCATTTTTAATCTCTCCTTCTTTACCAAAGTAACATAAGAATGCATCCTCCAATGTCGCATCAATTTTTTTCGCTTTTAGATTTGGCCTGTCCTTAGCGAGTATCCTTACTTCTACCCCACTACTTGTAATTTTTGTATTAGAAATACAGTAATGTTTAACATAATAATCTAAATCTTTCTTTTCGACATTACAAATGTATACATCCTTATCCATAGATTTAATAACTTCATCTATACTTCCACTAAATACAAATTCACCTTTATTCATTAATATTATAGTATCAGCTATATATGAAATGTCTGATACTATATGAGTACTTAATAATACTAGTCTATCCTTCGAAATCTCACTTATCAAACTTCTGAATCTTATTCTCTCATTTGGATCTAATCCGACGGTAGGTTCATCTAATATTAATATTTTGGGATTATTCAACAATGCTTGAGCTATACCAACTCTTCGTTTCATCCCCCCTGACAATTTTTTCATCCTCATATCCTTATTTTTATATAGTCCTACAATTTCTAAAAGATTCTTTGTTCTAGACTTTGCAATCTTATGAGGTAATCCCTTTATTGAAGATATATACATCATATATTGTTGTACCGTAAGTTCTGGGTAAAATCCAAACTCCTGTGGCAAATACCCTATTATTTTTCTATAGTCTTCATTCAATTCATATATATCCCTACCATTTAATTTTATACTCCCAGAATCCGGTTTTATTAATGTACATAAGATTCTCATAAATGTAGTTTTTCCAACTCCATTGACACCTAAAAGACCATATACACCTGTTTCCATGGTGTAGTTTAGATTTTTCAATATAACCTTATCTTTAAAAGTTTTTTCTAAGCTGCATATTTCTAATTTCATGAAATCAAACCTCCCAAACAATCTCTCTATATGATATCGTCCTTTTTATACAGTAAAAAAGATAAATAAATGACAACGTAAGTAATAGGATCCATACATGAAGAATAACTAATTTATAAATAGATTTATTTGTAACTATAAACATCCAAACTCCAATCCACACTACTAATCCTAAAATCGAATATTCTTTTGCACTATTCTTTGCAAATAAACTTCTAAAACATATACAACAACACATATTAAACGGTATTACAAAATTTATTAGGAAAAAATTCAAAGATATATTTGTTAATATAAAAAAAATACTTATCATACTTATATCCACCAATCCAAATATTAATATTCTTGCAGAATAAATTCCTTTAAGAGAGAAATATGATGCGTTATCAATTTCAATGGACGAACTATTTATATTCTTATGTATTTCAGGTAAAATAAAAATAACAAATAATGGAGATGCTATTGCAAATAACCTTTGAATATTATACTCATTATTTACATCTTTTAAAATTATACCCAATATAATCAAAAGCGTGGCTTGTAAAACCCACCATATTTTTTTTATAAAAAATAATTGTGTATATAGAAATTCCAAATATGATATGCTCTCGTACTCATAACTAGCTACAATTTTTTTTGACAATTTTATTGTATTTTTTAGGTGGTTTTCATCTATAGTCTTTTTCAATGTATTATCATATTCTATCATCATATTCTCTATATTTTTTTTAAATTTCTTTTTTTTCATTAAACCTCCTCCTTTAATTCTTCTTCTAATAGTTCTTTTGCTCTACTGATCCTATATTTTACTAAAGATAAACTTATTTCCAGTATCTTTGCTATATCCCTTTGTTTCATATCATTGAAGTAAAATAATACAACTACTTCTCTTAATTCATCTGGAAGTTTCTCTATAGCCTCTCTTATCTCAGTTTTTTCCTCTATTTTTCTAATTTCATTCAAACTATCTAATTTATTTTGGTAAGTATCACTAAAACTATTTGTTTTATTCTTGTCAATATCCACCATTGTGTATTTCTTTTTTCTAAAATAATCTTTACATTCGTTCGAAGCTATTACATACAAATAATTTAATGCCTTTCCACAATGATTATACCTATCGATGCTCTCAAAAAATTTCATAAATGTGTTTTGAACCAAATCCTGAGCATCTCCATAGTTTCCTATTCGAATATAGCAGTATTTATAAATTTTTTCATAATATTTCCTAACAAATATTTCTGCTGCATCTTCATCAGATTTTTTTATCCTTCTAATCAACAGTACATCAAAATCCAATATAATCCTCCTTTCTACACAATCTTATATAGTTTAACGAATAATGTATATAAAAAGTTAGTCCAAAAAAAAAAAAATAGCACCACATGGATGCTATTTTTTAAACCATTTCATAAAAACTTCCTGTATAAGATTTCTATCTTCTTCATCTAACTCCTTAACGTTTTTGAAAAAGTTATACATAAGTTTTATTTTATCTCTTTTAAACTCCTTTATATCCGATATCGACATAGTATTGGTCAATATATCATAGACGCTATCGACAAATTTTCTTCTATCGTCATAATCTACATTTGATAGCCATGAATTCATTGCATTTCCAAGGTATTTACTCTTAGTTGTCTTTTCATCACGTTTGACAAACTCTGTTCCGCATACCCTCCAGCTAAGTCCATTATGTTGATCAAATCCAGACCAGCCACCTGCATCTACTATCACAACATCTTCCTTATCCTCCATCAAAACACCCACAAAGGCATCCTTTGGAACATACTTTTTTATCTTAGGAATTGTCTTAGTATATCCTTCAAATTCCAAGAAATCCTCAGTAAATCCCGGTCCATCAAAGTTGTATATCAATTTTATTCTATCTCTATTTTCGTCACTTATATGTGAAGAAGAGTATACAGCAAAATTTCCTCCCTTAGAATGACCTACTACATACACTGTATCCTGACTATATTTGTCAAGAACATCTTGTAGATATTGAACTGATTCAATTTGTCCCTTCACTGGTTCATTAAAAGACATATTGAAGTCTTCTTTAAATCCAAGTAGACTGTGGTCAGTTCCCTTAAAAGAAACTACCAATACATCCTCACTTATTTTAAAAGTAGTTGCTTGAAACTGCATTTCATCATTGGTATCAATTTTTTCTACCTTATCTACCATATACACATTTCTGAACCTATCTGTTTTACAGGCCTTTAGAAATAAAATCGACATCCTCTTTTCAAAGTCACTTATCTTCTCCAAATCATATACGCTTTTTGATTTGTAATTAAAAAGAACCTTTCTCGCTCCTTCAGATAACTTATCTTCTTTCTCAAATGGTATATCTACATAATTAAACAATGAGAACAAAAGGGCATCAACTTCATTAACTCCAGAGATATCAAAGGTCAAATCTCCTCTCCAATCCAAATATTCATAAACCGTATTCATAACAACACCCCTAGCATATTTAATTACTTCTCAAATTTTTGTATTGTCCTTGTGTTTGCTTATCTATTTCATCTAATTCCATACCTATCACACTCAGACTCTTTAATTACTTCTCACATTTTTTGTATTGTCCTTGTATTTGCTTATCTATTTCATCTAATTCCATACCTATCACACTCAGACTACTTAACTATTTTTTCAAATTCTTGTTTTATACTGTTTTTATATTCTTGTATTTTTTTCTTTCTTTCATCAGACTTTTCTCTTTTTAGCTTATATCTAGCCTCTTTTAGCAAACCTTCTCTAACTTCCATTGCATATTCTGCTTCTTCGTTGATTTCAGCTGCATCCCATCTGTATATATTTTCTGCATTTTTTCCTATAGATGAATTTAACTCTAGTTCATTTTCCTCTTGTACTATAGCTATTATAGCAATCTCTCCATCCAGTATCCTAGAATACATCTGATACAACATATTTTCTGAATCCTCTAATTGAGTCAAGTCAAATCCAGACCCTATCATTGCTCCCAAACCTGCCAATACGAAACTAGCCAATGGTCCAATTATTATTCCTAGCAAGATTCCTAGACTTCCACCTATCATGGTATTTTTGAAGTCAAAGAATTTTTGACTATACTGATCCATGACATCAAATTTGTTATTATTGTTTACCACTATTGCTGCCTGTGATACTACATAATTCACATCTAGATTCGAATTACTAACTTCTTTTAATAACTCAAATGATTTTCTTGCCTCATCCTCACTTGAATAAATTGCCATTACAACATTTTCTCTCATAAAAAACACCTCCAGAAAATATAAAAACCTAGTTGGCTTATAATTTATTACTATATAATTATTATAACACGTTATCTTATTTTCTACCACTAACAACCTTGATATTAATATTTTCTTAGAATCTACAATCCTAACTTATTCTTTAAAAGATTATATTACATAGTAGAAATTATGTTGTATCTGTCTTTGTTCGTATAATAATTTACAGATAAATATCTCTATATCTCAATCAAAAAATATATTTCATAATCCAAACAACACATTACAGAATATTTAGTTTATTGTGTTTGTAATTTTTTCATATTAAATTCTATTATCTTTATGATTTTTTTAAATTAATAGTTAAATTTATATCAGCAAAATAAAATAGAGAGTATAAAACTCTCTATTTCAAGGATGGTATAAAATTATGTTTGCACAAAATACTCTTTTTATTTAAAAAAAGATTTTTATAGAATTTTTTCTATTTATTTTATGCTCTTATATGATACAATAGCTTTATTAGTTAGTCAATACTTTTTATATTATTTTTTTTTACAATAAAATAACAACCATTGTTAAAATAATATTTCTGTATTATTATTTAACTTACTTGTTACACATAATTTAATCAATATCTATTTAAATAAAATTATTTATGTGAAATAGTTTTTTTATGTTATTTTTTAGTCATAATCTTTGTTTATATTTTATTATTTAAAGTGTTGCAAAATTTCGTCTTTTGTTATTTAACTTTACTATTTCTATAAAATTATTTATCAATAGTCATTTGATTATAATTTAAGTCTCTAAATCCTATCTCTTTATATAGCTTTATTGCCCTAAGATTTGTAGCACAAACTTCTAGTCTAAATCTTTTAGCGTCTTTGTACCTATCCATAATTTCATTGAAATATTTTTTTGCTATTCCTTTACTCCTATACTCATCCTTAATAAAAAGGTCTTCTAATTGAACTGTTTCTCCCGCTATTTCTGATGTATAATATGTAGTTATTGTTCCAAATCCAACCAATGATTTTTTATAGTGAATTTCTATTCCTTTTATACTGTGTTTTCTTGACAATATATCATCCAAAAGTCTTGTGATAACTTCTTTTTTCAGAGGTGTATCCACTGCATCTGAAGTATAAAATTCAGTCATCATATCAAGTAGTTCATCATAATTTTCGTCTTCAAATAAATTAAATTTTATCATTTTATTCCTCCTAAGTTTTAAACTTTCTATCTTCAATCATTATAACAGAGAGTTTTTGATATAGATAGACTATACTGTAATTTTCATCTAATTTTCCCACCATTCCATATAGAGAATTTTAGTTTTTAGTTAAGGATTATTATTTCACAATAATAATAAAAATTTTGTAGTTTTTCTTTTATTTTTCTCCTTTGTGGGTATAAACATAGGTATAGATATACATATCTGAAATTTATTAACATAAGCTAATATAAAAATAGACTATCTTTTCTATAAATTAATCTGTTTAATCATAAGTTCTTGATATAGAAAATACATTAAATATTATTGAATATTAAAATATTATATTTTTATATATAACAAAAATAGCTTAATTAAAATTAAATTTGGAGAAAGTGAGGTAAATTGAATGGAAAGTGGTTTTCTGTTAAGCATTGCAGTTATACTCTTTGCAACGAAAATCTTTGGAGAGTTGGCAGAAAAAATTAAATTGCCACAGGTTGTCGGTGCCTTAGTAGCCGGTGTTATTATAGGACCATCGGTTACTGGCTTAGTTCACAGCGGTGAGTTTTTGGATCATGTAGCACAGATTGGTGTTATTTTATTAATGTTTATCGCTGGATTGGATACCGATTTGGGAGAAATTAAAAGAAAGGGATTTTCTTATCTTCTAATCGCATTATTCGGGGTTGTAATCCCATTGGTTGGAGGATTTTTGTCTTATGCTTGGTTCTTCCACATAAATCCTAATCATGAAATTGATTTGTTAAAGGCTATATTCATAGGTGTTGTACTTACAGCTACATCTGTTAGTATAACAATCGAAGCCTTGAGGGAACTAGGACATGTAAACAGTAGAATAGGTAATGCCATCCTTGGTGCAGCTATTGTGGACGATATCTTAGGTATTATTGTATTGACGTTTATAACAAGTTTGAGAGATCCTAATGTTCATATAACTGCTGTTGTAATAAAAATTCTTGTTTACTTTGCTGCCTTGTTTGTTTTTGCAATATTTACAACTCTTGGAGCGAAGTATTTGAATGAAAAAAAGGATAGAAGCAGAATTACTATATATGTATTCGCCCTTGTATTGATAATTGCCTATGTGTCTGAAGAATTTGTAGGTATTGCAGATATAACAGGTGCCTACCTTGTCGGAATGATTTTTAGTAGATTCAGCATTAGAAACTACATTATAAAAAAGGTTGAAACTATGGGATATTTATTCTTCTCGCCTGTATTTTTTGCGAGTATAGGACTTAAAACTGAGTTCAATGATTTCAACACAGAGATGATAATATTCTCTATTGTACTAACTATTGTCGCAATTCTTACTAAAATTATAGGTGCTGGTGCCGGTGCTAGACTCTGTAAGTATAATACCCATGAAGCTCTTAATATAGGTATAGGAATGGTATCTAGAGGTGAGGTTGCACTTATCGTAGCCCAAAAAGGATATAAGCTGGGACTTATAAGTGAGCAGCTATTCTCTCCTGTTATACTGATGGTTGTTGTAACTACTATATTTGCTCCTATACTGCTTAAGAAAACATTGGTGTCTAAGAATAAGAAAGGACATTATATGGGAGAGGTTTCTTCTTCAATAAACGTAGACGGGACTTGGGAAGAAGTTCCTAAGAAAACAAACTTTGATTTATAAATCTTCAATGTCGACTAGCGTTGATAATAATTTTTATCCTTCATTGTCTTTTGACTTTGAAGGATTTTTTCCATCAACTCTATATATTATACAACCCCTATTATACAACCTAAAAAACTCCCACACTCAAATATTTGAATGTGGGAGTTTTCTTATTGGAAACACTCTTTAAGTTAATTCCTCTTTATAAGATAGACATTTTTTTAGTCAATCTATTTGTTTCGGACAGTCTTTATTATCTGATCCGTTTTTATACTTCTTCTTCATTTTTCTGTATAGCTATGTTTCTATACTTCTTCATTCCTGTTCCTGCAGGTATAAGCTTACCTAAGATTACATTTTCTTTAAGTCCTATTAAGTGGTCTTCTTTACCCTTTATAGCTGCATCTGTAAGAACTCTTGTTGTTTCCTGGAATGATGCTGCTGACAAGAATGATTCTGTAGCAAGAGAAGCCTTAGTTATACCAAGCAATACTCTCTTAGCAGATGCTGGTCTCAAGCCCTTAGACTTAGCTTCTTCATTGCAATTATTGAAGTTTAGAACGTCTTCATAGCTTCCTGGTATTAGATCTGTATCTCCTGGATCTTCTACCTTAACCTTAGATAACATCTGTCTTACTATAACCTCTATATGCTTATCGTTGATGTCAACCCCTTGAAGTCTATAAACTCTTTGAACTTCTTTTACGATGTAGTTTTGAACTCCACCTATACCATTGACTCTAACTATATCATGAGGATTTATAGAACCTTGAGTAAGAGGATCTCCAGCCTTTACAAACTGACCTTCTTTTACTCTTAGTCTTGAACCATATGGAATTTGATATATCTGTGCTTCACCTTCTGTTGGAACTACAGTTACTTCTTTTCTCTTTCCAGTTTCATCGATTTCTACTGTACCTGAGATTTCAGTAATTGTTGCAAGTCCCTTTGGTTTACGAGCTTCAAAAAGCTCCTCGACTCTAGGAAGACCCTGTGTGATATCTCCACCGGCAACCCCTCCTGTATGGAATGTACGCATTGTAAGCTGTGTACCCGGCTCACCGATTGACTGAGCAGCTATTATACCTACAGACTCACCTATGTTTACTTCCTTACCTGTTGCAAGGTTTCTTCCATAACACTTAGCACAAACTCCATGCTCTGTCTTACAGTTAAGTACAGTTCTTATATGTACTGTTTCTATTCCAGACTTGACTATTCTCTCTGCATCATCTTCAAGAATCATCTTATCTGCTCCAATTATTTCTTCACCTGTATTAGGGTCTACAATTGGATCTATTGTGTATCTTCCTATGATTCTATCTGCTAATTCTTCTATTACCTCGTTACCATCTCTAATAGCGAATATCTCTGTTGTATCTGTTGTACCACAGTCTATATCTCTTACTATAACATCCTGGCTGACATCGACAAGTCTTCTTGTCAAATAACCTGAATCGGCTGTACGAAGGGCTGTATCCGCAAGACCCTTTCTGGCACCGTGAGAAGATGTAAAGTATTCCATTACCGATAGACCTTCACGGAAGTTTGACTTAACTGGGATTTCCACAGTCTTACCAGATGCATTGGCCATAAGACCACGCATACCTGCAAGCTGTCTTATCTGATTCTTAGAACCTCTGGCTCCAGAGTGCGCCATTATGTAGATGTTGTTCATTCTATCTAGACCATCCATAAGTGCATCTGTAACCTTCTCAGTAGTCTCAGTCCATGTTTCTATTACTCTTTCATATCTTTCTTCATCAGATAAAAGACCTCTTCTATAAGCCTTTTGATACTTATCTACCAACTCTTCAGCATCCTTTATGTACTGCTTCTTAGCTTCTGGTATATCCATATCTGCAACCGCAACTGTTATTCCACCTACTGTAGAATACTTATATCCCATAGACTTGATGTAGTCTAACAGTTCAGCTGTTATTGTATTTCCATGCTTTCTAAAGCACTTATCTATTATCTTTCCTAATGACTTCTTATCTGCCAAGAAGTCTACTTCCAAGCTAAATGGATCTTTGCTTCTATCAACAAATCCTAAATCCTGAGGTACACCTTCATTGAATATGAATCTACCTACAGTACTCTCTACCAATGAACTTCTTCCATCTTCTAGTTTAACCCTCATTTTTACCAATGCATGAAGTTCAACCTTCTTGTTGAAATATGCAAGTAATAACTCGTTGTAATCCTTGAATACAGAACCAGTTCCCTTAGCTCCTTCCTGAGCCTCTATTGTTAGATAGTATGAACCAAGAACCATATCCTGAGAAGGAGTAGTTATTGGAGAACCATCCTTTGGTGCAAGGATGTTGTTTACAGATAGCATAAGATATCTCGCCTCTGCCTGTGCTTCAACAGATAATGGAACGTGAACCGCCATCTGGTCACCGTCAAAGTCCGCATTATATGCTGTACAAACAAGTGGGTGTAGCTTTATAGCCTTACCTTCAACCAATACTGGTTCAAATGCCTGTATACCCAATCTATGTAGAGTAGGGGCACGGTTTAGAAGAACTGGGTGGCTCTTTATTACCTTTTCCAATATATCCCAAACTTCTGGCTTAACCTTTTCTACTATTGTCTTTGCGCTCTTTATGTTGTGAGCAAGACCTTCTTCTACTAGCTTATCCATAACAAACGGCTTGAATAATTCCAATGCCATCTTCTTTGGAAGACCACACTGGTAGAACTTCAACTCTGGACCAACAACGATAACTGAACGTCCAGAATAATCAACTCTCTTTCCTAGAAGGTTCTGTCTGAAACGACCCTGCTTACCTTTTAGCATATCTGATAGAGATTTTAGAGGTCTATTTCCAGGACCAGTTACAGGTCTTGATCTTCTTCCGTTATCTATCAATGAGTCTACAGCTTCTTGAAGCATTCTCTTCTCATTTCTAACGATGATTTCTGGAGCACCTAATTCCAAAAGTCTCTTTAATCTGTTATTTCTATTTATAACTCTTCTGTACAAATCATTTAAGTCAGATGTAGCAAATCTACCACCATCTAACTGAACCATAGGTCTCAAATCTGGAGGTATAACTGGTATAGCTTCAAGTATCATCCACTCTGGCTTATTTCCAGACTTTTTGAAGGCTTCTACAACCTCTAATCTTCTTATAGTTCTGATTCTCTTCTGTCCAGTAGCATCTCTTAAGTCTTCTCTCAATTCTACTGACTGAGCTTCCAAATCTATATCTACCAATAACTTCTTTACAGCCTCAGCACCCATTCCTACTTCGAAGCTTCCATATCCATACTTTTCAATAGCATTTCTGTATTCTCTTTCAGTAAGAACTTGCTTATATGCCAATCCTGTTTCCTTAGCATCTGTTACTACATAAGATGCAAAGTACAATACTTTTTCTAGAGATCTTGGTGACATATCAAGTAATAATCCCATTCTTGATGGTATACCCTTGAAGTACCATATATGTGACATAGGAGCTGCAAGCTCAATATGACCCATTCTCTCTCTTCTAACCTTTGATTTTGTTACTTCAACACCACATCTATCACATACAACGCCCTTATATCTTACACGTCTGTACTTTCCACAGTGGCATTCCCAGTCCTTAATTGGACCGAATATTCTTTCACAGAAAAGACCGTCCTTTTCTGGTTTCAATGTTCTATAATTTATAGTTTCAGGCTTCTTTACTTCTCCTCTTGACCACTGTCTTATTCTATCTGGAGATGCCAAGCCTATTTTTATCGACTCAAAATTGTTTAATTCAAACAAGGAGTTCTCTCCCTTCTTTTCGACACTTATATTTATACATCTGTACCACCGTTGAAAGTGGTACAGATTCTTACCCTTTATGCTACAAAATTTATACGGCTAAATAACCAACTATTTAATCATACTACATACTCACAGGCAATGATGTTTTCATGCACATTTGCATCGTTTATGCCTTTATAGATTCGTAATAGAGGTTTCTATCATTAAGTCTGTATGTATGATTTTATATTTTCGAGATTTATTAATACAAATCGTTATTACATTTTGGATTAATTATTAATACTCATCTCCAAAATCATCACCATCTATATAATCATCCTCATCTGTATATGACTCATCAAAGTCTGATTCGTATTCATCTGAATCAACTTCTTCTATCATATGAGTTTGCTCTATATCTTCAGGTATTATAGTTTCCATCTTCAAGCTATCTGACATATCATCGTCTAACTCTTTTATATCTATCATATTACCTTCGCCATCAAGTGCACTTACATCCAAGCAAAGTGACTGTAATTCCTTCATCAATACTCTGAATGATTCTGGCATACCTGGTTCTGGTATGTTTTCACCCTTAACTATTGCTTCGTATGTCTCAACTCTTCCCTTAACGTCGTCTGATTTTACAGTTAAAATTTCCTGAAGTATGTGGCTCGCACCATATGCTTCTAGGGCCCAAACTTCCATCTCTCCGAATCTCTGACCACCGAACTGTGCCTTACCACCTAGAGGCTGTTGAGTTACTAGAGAGTATGGTCCTGTACTTCTTGCATGAAGCTTGTCGTCTACCAAGTGGTGTAGCTTTAAGTAATACATGTAACCTACAGTTATTCTGTTATCAAATGTATCACCTGTACGTCCATCGTATAATTTTAGCTTACCATCTCTTGGATATCCTGCCATTTCTAAGGCATCCATTATGTCATACTCGTTAGCTCCATCGAATACAGATGTTGCAACGTGCCATCCTAATTTCTTAGCTGCCAAACCTAAGTGCATTTCTAAGACCTGACCGATGTTCATACGAGAAGGTATACCCTGTGGATTAAGAACTATATCCATAGGTGTTCCGTCTTCCATAAATGGCATATCCTCTTCTGGTAATACTCTTGAGATAACCCCCTTATTACCGTGACGACCGGCCATCTTATCCCCGACCTTTATCTTTCTCTTCTTAGCTATGTAACATCTTACTAATTCATTTACACCTGGTGATAATGCAAGATCATCTCCATTTCCTCTTGTAAATATCTTAACGTCAACTATTATACCACTTTCTCCATGAGGTACTTTTAGAGATGTATCTCTTACTTCTCTAGCTTTTTCTCCAAATATAGCTCTTAGAAGTCTTTCTTCTGGAGTAAGCTCAGTCTCTCCCTTTGGAGTAACCTTTCCTACAAGGATATCACCAGAGTTTACCTCTGCACCTATTCTTATGATACCTCTTTCATCAAGGTTTTTGATAGCATTCTCACTTACATTAGGTATTTCACGAGTAATTTCCTCTGGTCCAAGCTTTGTATCTCTCGCCTCACACTCATACTCTTCTATATGTATAGTAGATAATCTATCTTCTTTTACTAATCTTTCATTTATTAATACGGCGTCTTCGTAGTTATAACCTTCCCAAGTCATAAATGCTATCAGACAGTTTCTACCTAGAGCTATTTCTCCTAGGTCTGTAGCTGGACCGTCTGCTATAACATCTCCTGCCTCTACTCTATCTCCCTTATTTACTATTGGAGTTTGGTTTAGACAAGTACCTGAGTTTGATCTCTTAAACTTAAGTAACTTATATCTTTCCTTGTCGCCGTTATCCTTCTTAATAACAATTTCGTCTGCAGAAACTCTATCAACAACACCAGATACCTTAGCTACAACAACTGCTCCAGAGTCTTTTGCCGCTCTGTACTCTATTCCTGTACCTATGATAGGTGCTTCTCTTCTAACTAGAGGTACTGCCTGACGCTGCATGTTTGATCCCATCAGGGCTCTGTTGGCGTCGTCGTTTTCTAAGAAAGGTATCATCGCAGTCGCAACAGATACAACCTGCTTAGGAGATATATCCATATAATCCACCCTATCTTCAGGAAGAAGTTCAACCGAACCTAGAACAGTTCTACAGATAACTCTCTTATTTATGAAATGTCCCTCTTCATCAAGTGGCTCATTTGCCTGAGCTCTTACATACAAGTCTTCTTCATCAGCTGTTAGATAATGGATTTCATCTGTAACAACCTTATTTTCCTTGTCATACTTTCTATATGGCGATTCAACAAAACCGTACTCATTTATCTTTGCATATGTAGATAATGAGTTTATAAGACCTATATTCGGACCTTCAGGAGTCTCTATAGGACAGATTCTTCCATAATGTGAATGATGAACGTCACGAACCTCAAATCCCGCTCTCTCTCTTGAAAGACCACCTGGTCCCAATGCTGAAAGTCTTCTCTTGTGTGTCAACTCAGATAATGGATTAGTCTGATCCATGAACTGAGAAAGCTGAGAGCTTCCGAAGAACTCTTTTATAGCTGCAGATACAGGTCTAATGTTTACAAGAGCCTGAGGCGTGATATTTTCCATATCCTGAACCGTCATTCTCTCCTTTATAACTCTCTCCATTCTTGAGAAACCTATACGAACCTGATTCTGTAAAAGCTCTCCTACACATCTTATTCTTCTATTTCCAAGATGATCTATATCGTCTACATTACCTATTCTCTGTTTTCCATCGATAACGTAGAATAGACCAAACTCGTAACTTATAGATGCAATTATATCATCAAGTAATATATGCTTTGGTACCAATTCCTTCATGCTAGACTTTAAAACTGCCTTGATTTCTTCTTGGTCTTCATAGCTATCCAATATGCTCTTTAATGTTGGATAGTGTACCTTTTCCTTTATATTCAATTCAGATATGTCAAAGTCTATATGAGATTTTATGTCTACAAAGTTATTTCCTATAACCTTTATTTCTTTATCTACATCAACAAATATCCAAACGCTGTTTATACCAGAGTTTTGTATTCTCTTTGCCAATTCTAGTGATATCTTATCTCCTGCCTTTGCAAAGATTTCTCCTGTTTCAGGATGGATTACATCTCTAGAAGCTACCTTGTCCATTATTCTGTAGCATAGAGAAAGTTTCTTATTGAATTTATATCTACCTACCTTAGCCAAGTCGTATCTCTTTGGATCAAAGAATAGGCCGTTTAATAAACTTGACGCACTCTCTACTGTAGGTGGCTCACCTGGTCTAAGCTTTTTGTATATTTCAAGCAAACCTTCTTCTACAGACTTAGTATTATCTTTTTCTAGAGTAGTTCTAAGTCTTTCATCATCACCTAATAGGTCTATGATTTCTGCATCAGTTCCTATACCCAACGCTCTAAGTAGTACAGTAACTGGCTGCTTTCTAGTTCTATCAACTCTTACTGAGATTACTCCAGTTGAATCTGTTTCATACTCCAACCAAGCTCCTCTGTTTGGTATTACAGTTGATGATATAAGTCTATTACCTGACTTATCTCTTTCTTCTGAGTAATAAACACCTGGAGATCTAACTAACTGAGAAACAATTACTCTCTCAGCACCATTGATTATGAAAGTTCCTCTCTCAGTCATAAGAGGGAAGTCTCCCATGAATACATCTTGGTCCTTAATCTCTCCACTTTCCTTGTTTATAAGTCTTACCTTTACTCTCAATGGAGCGCAGTAAGTAGTATCTCTTTCCTTACACTCTTCAATATCATACATCGGCTCTTCGTCCAATGAATAATCAACAAACTCCAATATAAGGTTTCCTGTAAAATCCTTTATTGGCGAAATATCTGTAAATACTTCCTTTAAACCTTCTCTTAGAAACCACTCGTATGAATCTACCTGTATTTCTATAAGATTAGGCACGTCAGCTATTTCCTTGATTTTGGAAAAGCTCATTCTTTCTCTCTTTCCAATCATGACTGGATGTGGTACCAAATTTTTCACCTCACTAAATTAATTTTTATTGCATTTGTTAATTTATGAGCAACGATATAGAATCCACCTTGAATCAGTAATTAAATGCAACTGAAATTTACCTTATCAAGCCCACTTCTTATATCGTAAATATCTAACATAAGCTTAGTATCAAAAATAGGGTCACTATTTTTTCATTTCAACTTGTAGGCATTGAAAAATGATTGTTTTTCATTTGTAGTTGAAATCATATATACATTGTAATAACTAGGTTTTCACCCATGAATCATCACAAAATATATATACATAAGCAGTATATTATTATACCATATATTTTCGGTCATTACAACAACTTCAGAAGAAAAAACTCGTTAAATTATCATCATTTTTTCGCATAAAAATACCCTCAATCACTAATCTGTGACCGAGGGTGTTTTAAGCTAATTTATTTCACATTGTATCATTACAACGCTATGAATTATCTTATGTAATATTTGATAATTTTATCAATAGATTATATCCATTGTATTATCGTCTATAACATTTGACCATTATATAGATTTTGTATATTATGCATTATCATTTGTAGCTTTTTTGCCTTCTATTAAAGACTTTATATCTACCTGCATTACTATTATAGATAGGATTACTATTACAGCTCCTACCATTTGTATTGGCTTTATAGCTTCTCCCAAAACTATGAAGGCTAGTATTGTAGCAAATATTGGTTCAAATGCTACAAGTATACTTGGAAGTGTTGATCCAAGATACTCAGATGATTTGATATAGTATGAATTTGCTATGTAAGTACATAACAGTCCTATTGCCACTATGTTTGCAAGAGAATATAGTGGATTTTCTGCTCCAACTATAGAGCTAGCCATCTGTGGTATATTTGCAAAGAATGCTAAGAATATAGTAGCTCCCCAGAATCCATATAATAGCAGGGTATCATTTGAATACTTTCCTTCAGCAAATCTAGGTATTACTAGCTGAAGGGCAAAAGTGATTCCACTAGCTAATCCAAACAATACTCCTATTAAGTTTAGATCCTTTCCACCAGCTGCAAATAAGTTTATTATACACATACATCCTAGGATACAAGTTCCTATAGTTATAGCCTTTTTTAGACCTACCGCATCCTTAAAGAAGACCTTTCCAAATATTGCAACCCATATTGGATTCGAGAACATCAATACAGTTGCCACTGCTATTGGTATTCTTTCAACAGATAAACTATAAAAACACATTGCCAACCCGAATGCTATAATTCCATATAAAACACAGAATATCAATCCCTTTACGTCTACCTTAAACGCATTTTTGTTCTTTATTGCAAGCGCAATTGTAGTGAATACAGCTGCTTGTAGGCATCTTGCAAATGCCACCTGAACTGAAGTTAGATGCACACCGTTTAAATTTCTACTAATAAGCCCCATTGTTGCCCAGAAAAACGTTGCGATAACCATCAGTCTTAAACCTTTTAATGTTTCCTTTTTTGACATCATCACACCTCTTTCTTTAAATTTAATTGGTTTGTCTCTATTTATGTTTTCATTTCTGTTCATATAATAGTGAATTTATGTTTTCATTTCTGTTCACAAATTGTTTGAACAAACACAATATGATTAAATATACTTGACGTTAATAAAGATAATAAGATTTTGAAAAGTATTGAATTATAATTAACGCCGACAATAGTTATTTTAACACATAGAGAGTTAATAATCAATGAAAGAAACGATTTTTTATAAACTTTTTTCAAAAAAAATAAGGCTATGTATAGCCTTATTTATAGATTTTTATTTTTTATTGTTTTTTGTCAGATGAATCCTTGTCTTCTGTTTTTTTGTTGTCCTTATTTTTATCAGAAGAATTTTTGTCATCTGTTTTCTTCTTATCTTGTTTTTTTGCAGGTTTTATATTTTTTAGCTTTCCATCATTTTTACTTTCTTTGTTCAATTCTTCCAGGTTAAGAATAGATGGGTCTGTGCTAAATGTATTCACATTGTATAATACTAGGATGTCTGTAATTTCGTTGTTACTGAATAAATCCTGTATTTTATCGTGATAATATCTTAAATCTACCACAGTAATTTCTGCAAAGTTATTTATCAAGAATGGAAGCATTGCATTTGCGTAAGAATCCTTGAATATAAGAAGTTTTCTATCAGTTTCCACAGCTGTTCTTATCTTTATCTGTGAGTGATTTCCTGAAGTAAACACCTCATATGGATCTCTTCCATTTATCTTTTCACTATCATATAAAGTAGTGTGTGTTCCATATCCGTCAAAGTACTTAACTATCAAAGGATATACGTCATTTTTTAGATATAGATACATACTTTCCGGTGCTCCAATACCACCACCATTTTTGTAGTATAGACTTCCTAAGAAATTATTTGTAGCAAGTCCTCTCTTAAATGATGTCTCTGGAGATGGCTCCATATGTAGACTATGCATATATTCAGTATACGCCTTGTAAGCTCCATCAGCTGTCCAGTGATGATCTGTCTTAAAATACAATTCCGTAGATGCCTTATTCGTTTCAAAGTTTTTTACCAAGTTTACAAAATTCACATTCGAAGGAAGCATATCTTTAAACTCATCCAAATACTTTGTTTCTGAATCTACTGGAGCATTTTTTGGAAGTAGGTTCTTTAAGATTTCACACTTGTTTGGAACAAGCATAACCGAAAGATTTATACCTGGATTTTTCTTTGTAAGAAGGGCTATAGCCTCAGCTTTTTTCTTCATCTCCTTCTCAGGTTCATTCTTAAAGCCTTCCATCAAATATCCATCCTTGCAGATATATACACCATTTATTTCCTTCTTACCCAACAGCAAGTCCATCTTTGCTTTGTTTTTTACAAGAGACGTCCTAAATGGGAACTGGTCAGATATATAGGTTGCATATGCTTTTGAATATTTGCCATTTATATAGTCAGATATAGAAAAACTTGGCTTCTGTGCAAGGTCTCTATTTTCTTCAATAGATTTCTTCATAGGTCTTATAGTAAGCACACACAACATCATAAATACTATTATCCCCATGGATGCAATACTAAAAATCCTACTAAATTTTATATTTAATTTTTTTTGTTTTCCTTCTGGTAGATATTGCTTGTGATCTCCACCAGTTTTTATGAAATTAAGTATTTGAGAAATAGATTGAACTATTAATATTATCGTACCAAATACTATTCTTTTTAATCTTATTTTTTTCCTCTTCTTTTTTGGAGGATTTGTAGGTCTTTTTCCATAAGCGGAAGTAGCCCTTTTATAATCTCCATCCATCCTTTTATCCGCTTGCCTTTTTGCCTGTCTTTGAACAGATGTATTTCTCTTTATTCTATCATTAGAAACTGAACTCTTAGTATTAGGTTTAGTTCCTATAGGTCTTTTGTTTCCTTTATTTTGTACATTCTTTGGCCTAGATGTATTTGAAGAAGATGGTCTTTTATTTCCTTCGATTTGTACATTTTTCGGCCTAGATGTATTTGAAGAAGATGGTCTCTTCTTATTCTTTATACCAGATTTTTTAACTCCACCTCTATTTGTATTTTGAGGTCTTTGTCTATTACCGCTTCCATTTCCATATATTTCATCCCTAAGAAGTTTCGGCATTTCTGGTTCGTAATTACGTCTTTTATTGCTCATATACTACCTCCTTAGAAATTGAAATATAAGAATGGGCTATAGCTTTCTCCAACCAAGAATGATATCGAAAGGTAAAATAATATTAGGTAATATATCGATACTGCAATATATCCCTTTTTCCCAAACCTAGATTTTATATTTTCTATCAATGTCTTCATCATCGTATTAGCACCAAGAATTGCTATTAACAATATCTTCCAAGATGTAGCGAAAAGATATTTTCCATATGAATCTACAACTCCATTTGCACCGAAGACGAATAAATCTGAGTAGAACTTGAATATATTTCTTACACCGTCTACGTCAAACATTACCCAACTTATGACTACTATGAAAAGACAGTATATAGTCTGTATTTTTGGGTTTGTTTTTTCTAATTTTTTTAGCAAGAATATTTTTTCTATGTATATTATAATACCGAAGTATAATCCCCAAAATATAAAATTCCATCTTGCTCCATGCCATAGACCTGTAAGCATCCATACCACAAATATATTTCTCAAATGTATTAATTTTGTGCATCTATTTCCACCCAATGGGAAGTATATGTAATTTTTAAACCAATTTCCTAGAGATATATGCCATCTTCTCCAGAATTCTGTAGCACTTCTTGATATATATGGATAGTTGAAGTTTTCTGCCCATTTAAATCCCATCATATATCCAGTTCCAATAGCCATATCTGAATAACCACTGAAATCGAAATATATTTGAAGAGTAAAGGCTATTATACCTAGCCAAGCTGTAAGTGCTGACATCTCCAACCCAGGAATTGCCTTTACCTGAGCCCAAATAAGTGCAAGGTTATTAGCTATCAATACTTTTTTTGCAAGTCCAATAACAAACTTTTCCATACCTATGCCAAATTTTACATAACTTGTATTCCTAGATGCCAATTCCTTCTCCATTTCATTGTACTGAACAATTGGACCAGCACCTATCTGTGAGAATATACATATATATGTCGCACAGTCTACAATGCTCTTCTTTGGCTTGCATTTCTTTGTATATACATCAACTATATACGAAATGACCTTAAACGTGTAAAATGATATACCAAAAGGTAGAGGTATGTTTATTATCTTCAAGTCCAATCCTGTTACTGCATTTATGTTATTTATCAGGAATCCATAGTACTTAAAGAAACATAAAATAGCTACGTTTATTACAATTAAGGTCACCATATAAAACTTTGCTTCTTCCTCATCTTCGGACCTATCCATCATAAGACTTCCAATCCATGTAGTAATCACCGAAATAAATATCAATATTAGGTATTTGAAACCGCCCCAACTATAAAATATCAAACTCAAAACCAGCAACACTGGATTTTTTAATTTCTTTGGAGTCAACATATACACTATCATCGATATCGGGAAGAATATAAATAAAAACGTCAAACTCGTAAAACTCATATTATTATCCTCCCTAATTATAACTATTATCTATCATTTTATCGATTGTGTCTTTGTCGTTGCTAGAGATGAAATATATATAATCTCCATTTTGTCTAAATTCACAATTCTTCATAATATCATATTGATCCTTTGCATAGGATCTAAAGCTATCTAATTGGGAGTCAATTCTTTTCTGTATCTTTGCCATAACAGAGTTTACATACTGAGGCTTACATTTAATTATAAGTATCTCGTTTGCATCCATATTGCTCTTAGGAGCTACATAGATGAATGACTCTATCTCATCTGATTCTATTCCTAGGTTTCTAGAAAGTAATTGTTCGCTATTGAAATATTGTTGATCGTCGTCTGATTTGACTGCAACATTATACAGCTTATTGTTTAAGGCTTCGAAATTAATACTTCTCACCTTAACAAATTGATATGCTATCACAAAAAAGGTAAACACAATCACTCCAAGTATGATATACCTCTTTCTATATGAATCGCTCATTTTTTTCGTACGATTTCTTATCTTCTTTTCCAAAAAACGCTTTTTAGGTGAAGTCTTATCATCATCCATTGTGATTGTCCTAAGCCTTGCTGTATGCTCGTAATCGGGTTGAGTATTTTTCTTATCATTTTCATTATCTAAATTCGACATAAGATACCCCCCTACAACTCATTACTTAGATGAGATAGCCAATCTTTATAAAAATCGTATTTGAAATGTATTCCATCTGGCTCATACATCTTTGGTGAAGTATCCAAATCTCTAGAAGTTAGATATGTGGATTTCGTCTTTCGTGCAACCTTCTTAACAATCTCATCCATTATCTTTATGTTGTTATTATTTATATTTTTGTTCCTACTCATAGAATACTTTTCATATACTGGAAGTGGTGCTTGTAAGTATACCTTTATATTCGGTACATTTTTTTTGATTTCTTCTACCAAATTAACATAATTGTCTTCATATGTCGCTTGGAAATCAGAACTCAAATCATTGGCACCATATAGGATTACAACTTTAGCAGGCTTTATTTTTTTCAATTCTTCTATATGTTGTTTCGCCTGATATAGATGTTCTCCCTTTTTTGCAAGTACACTGTCTGCATTTAGTATTCCTTCCGTCCTTAGGTACTCTGTAATAGAATCCCCTAAGAATACAACATTCTCAAACCTCTTCTTTGCAACACTCATCCCAAATTTTGATACAGATGAATCTGGGTTTACATTATTCACTTCTGCCAAAACCTTATAATAGTCTTGTTCAGCCTGTCTTTTTAGATTATCCATAGTCGATTGGATATTGTCAGTATCCGATTGTAGATTATCCGATGCAAAAACATGACTTCCTACTATACATAAGCTCGATATGAGTATTGCAGATATTATATATTTTCTATCTTTCATATAAAACACCCTATCTATAAATTTGTTATAAATAAATATTATTATCTACTTCAATGAATAAGTGTATAATAAATCCATTCTATTTATATGATAACATTTTAGGCCTATAATTGCAATATTCTATCTATCTTGTACACCTATTAAATAAGCTAAATTTCATGAAAAAAATAACACCGGCAATATAATTTGTACCGATGTTATTTTTTATTTATATATAATTATTTTTCAACTCATATTATAGTTTTTAAAACTCTAATACACGATATAATTATTTTTCCAATTTCCCTACTTGAATAATCTTGTTTATACCACTAAAGTATCCATCTTTCATTCCTGTACTTGTATTTTTAACGAGAATCAATGGCGAATTTTCTATATGAATAATTCCGCTAGATGACAATGCATCTACCATTGTATTTCCTGATGAAATTATAACCTTATTTGTAGAAGCAAATTTATGCTTAGCAGTGTTTAGTGATGTTTCATATCTATCTTTTCCTGATATTCTCACTGCATTTTTTGATGCAAATACATAATTTGATATAGATTTTTCTCCTCCAACTACTAACAATTTTTTTATATCATTCTTAAGTATGCTGTCGATTCCCTCTGGTGCCCTATCTTTTCTTGTCAACAATACTGGTATCTTTTCAGTTGTAGAAATATTACTTGCAGACAATGAATCCGCAATGTTTTCACCTGATACCATAATCGCATCAGACTTAGAATTAGTAAGCCTTGTTACCTCTTCATACATCTTCTTAGATGTTTCGTATCTGTCTCTTCCTGATATGCGCTTAACTGAATATTTTTGACTAAGTGTATTTTCTATATCTGCATTTATAGAGTTTTCTCCACCGATTATAAACACATTCTTCACATTTAATCTTTCAATTTCATCCTTTATACTATCGCTCATTTTTCCATTTTTAAGCAATAGAACTGGAGCCTTCTTAATTGCACTCAAAGGTGATGATACTATTCCATCAGAATATTTATTTCCATTTATCAATATGACATTGTCAGCTTGTGTATAGTACTTTTTACTAAGAATTACTGAAGTATCACTTCTATCTTTTCCTATTATATCGACTTTTTCTACATTGTTGTCACCTTTGTTGTATGTATTTTTAGATGAAGAACTTCTCTTATTTGACTCGTTATTTGAAGAAGATCCTTCATTTTTGTTTTCTGATGAAGAACCGGTATTTTTATCTTCAGTATTATTTACATGAACTCTTGCAACGGTCTTAATAGCATACTTGTTAACTATATTGTTAGGTAGGTTTAAATCTCCAACATATACCAAATCACCAGTTTTCATGTCACTTCTAGTTTGATCTAGATTCCAAACAACTGGCAAATCTATCTCCTTATTGATTCCCTCATTAGAATCATTATTACCTGCTTCTACCGCACTTGACTTAACATTTGCAACAAACATTGTAGGAAGCACTTCTCTTCTTGCTGTAGAGTTTTTTACCTTTTTCTTTAAAACTATAGTCAATATATTGTTATTGTCTATGTATTTATTTTCTCCATCAAATTTAATTTCTTTTCCTACTGTATATCTATTGTTGTCGACATCTATTTTCTTTAGGTTGTTATTTGAAGGATTATAATCTTCCTCAAAGCTATATCTATGAGCTAATTCATAGTTATCATTTTCTAACTCAATTCTCCATGTGTAGCTTGTACCTGTCAAATTAAATGAAACCTCACCATCATTTGACATAAGATTCTTTGGATCCATACCTTCAGCATCACTAAAATCAAATTTAAGTCCATCTTTTATAAGATTTCCTTCTTCATCCTTTATTACAAATTTTATAACCCTATTTTCTATGCTACCTTTTTTATTGTTTTCAACATTATCTACATTTTCTGAAGTATCGCTTGTGCCTTCTTCTGTAGGAACCTTATTTTTAGAAACAACTATAGTCAATACCTCATTCTTATCTTTATCACTAAGATTTACATAATTGCTAGAACCACCAAAGTTGTCGACATCTATATCCTTATCATCCTTAGATATATGCTTTATGTGATTATCGACTGTACAATGTTTTTCAAAAAATTTATATGAACCTTTTAATTTGTAATCCTTACTTTCTAATGATAGACTTACATTTCCTCTATCTTTTCCTTCTGCATGATATTTTAAAACACCATTGTTAGACTTGATTTCTGTCTTATTGCCTTTTTCATCTGTAGTTACAAATGAAAGTGGAGCATTTACTAGGCTTCCTTCTTCATCCTTTATTATATATTTTATTGTATTTTGATAAATGTAAGGAGATGAATCTTTATTATCTTCTTCCTTATTTGAAACTATAGCCTTTACACTCTTAGGTAATTTATCATCAATTTCTGATAGATTATTTACTGTTATATCTTCAGGGTTTTTTATCTGTATTATGTTTAGTTTTCTCATGCTAGATTCATTTGCATTATTTCCTTCAAAATTCTTTGAATCTAAGTTTAAACCTGCAATTGGACTAAGGTCTTTAATTAAATTATTACCTGCAAATAGAACCTTTAAATTTGTAAGGTCTTTCAAAGGTGTCAAATCTGACACATGATTATTTGAAAAATCTATAAACTTTAATTTCTTACAATTCTTTAGTGGACTTAAATCTGTTATATAATTTTTATTGTGACTATTTCCCAACAAATTATTCCCCATCTTGCTGATATTTAAATGTTCTAGGTTTGTCATTTCAGATAGCGCAGATATATCTCCAAAATCATTTTGGCTCAAATCAAGGTATACTAGACTATTATTCCCTTTAAGTGGACTAATGTCATTTATTTTGCATCCAAATGCACTAAGATTTTTTAATTTTTTCTTATTTGCCAATGCAGATATGTCCCCACACTTAACAGCTCTCATATCAAGACTTTCTAATTCACTCATATCCTTAAGTGCAGATATATCTGTTACATTGGTATTTCTAATATCTAAATGTCTTAACTTTGTACATCCTTTTATAGGAGTCAAATCCTTAAATTCTTGATTTACCAAAGATAAATATTCTAAATCCTTGGCGTATTGAAGTCCTTCCAAGTTCTTAACTGTATAACTTTCCTCATTCTTATCATGAACTACACACTGTTCAGGAGATAAGTAAATTAAGTTTTCCAACATTTCTTTTGTTACATTTAATTGACTCAACTCTTCTTCTGATAACATTTTTCCTTCAGATGTATTCCCTCTACCATAAGATCTATTTATCATTTTTCTTAGATTTTTATCCGGTACAACATTCTCTCCACTTGTATTTGCTGGATCCTTTAAAAATTCATTTGGTTCCTGCTTAAAATGTCTAAATGTTCCTGTCTCCGCATATGAATTTGATGTAGAGTACAAATCTATCCCCATACTTGTACCCATAACCATAGATGCTACTAAAACAGACGTGCTTTTTCTCATAATATAAATTCCCCCATTTATTAACTTAAAATTATGTTACACGTCTATTTTAGCACATATGAGTAGTTATTCAATAAATAAATATTTAGTATTCAAATTTTCTATACTGAAATATTATATAATTTTTTTATTCTATAAATATAATGCATATATACAGATATATTATTCCTCCATATAATTTTCATTTCGCTGTATTTTTTAAATATTACAGCCTATGTTTTTGTTATATTTTCATCCTATACTTTATATTTTAACCTTTCCGTTGTATGGTTTTGTTTTTTATATAATTCTATGCAATTTTTTTTAAAATACTATTTAATTCCTTGTTTATTTTTTTATAAAATTATAAATACTTATTCACAATTAGATAGTATGCTGTATATATTAATGTTGCAAGGGTTAAAAAAAACACTGCTATTTCCGGTAATACTACATATAGAATTATTCTTTTAAATTTATCTTTTTTATTTGATGTCTTTCTTACAAATTTCACATACAATCCTATTGGAATAAGTACGTTTACGCACATAAATACAAAGCTAGACACAAATAATATTAATGAATCACTTGTAAACATATAAACACCTCTTTTAATCATACTCCTATTTAAAATGATGCAAAATTTCATGGTATAACATTTATTATAAATTCGTCACACCACGATTTTAAACACATTGACTACATCGATGATACACTATGCATCACATTGACTATATTGATGATACACTATGCATCACATTGATTACATCGATGATACACTATGTATTACACTGATATCGTACATTTATTCTAACTAAGACCTGCTATGAAGCACGCATTAAGCACGCATACAATTTCGCTGAAATCAATTCTTTTTCCTGTGTACTTCAACCTTCCGTTTTCTCTGTTTCTAGATAGTATAGTACAATAATCTTCATTTTGATGCCCAACCAATATGTAGTCTTCACCTATAAAATTAAAATCCCTCGGGGTCTTTCCATAAGTTTTCTCAAATCCTAGAAATTCTATGCGACCATCGTCTTGTATTCTATAAACCGTAATTATATCATAACCTCTATTCGATGCATACAAAAACCTACCATCAGAGCATATTTTTATTGCGGCTGCCGTATTTTTCACATCAATCTCATGGCTAATATCTGATTTTAAGACGTCAGACACTTTTTCATTAGCAACATTACTAATCTCTGTATTCTGTTGATATGATTCTTCGGCTATATGGCTTTCTTTTTTCGTCATTTGTTCTGGCAAACTAGATATCTTCTGAATTAGTTCAAACTTCATCTCATTTCTATCATAGCCAAGAACATAAATTTCAGAGCTCAGCTCCCCTATTAGATAATACACATCTTCTTTTTTACCATAGGTAATATGTCTTGGACCAAATCCCGGATCTGTTGAAAAATAACCGCCAATTTCTGCACTTCCATCATTTCCTATCTTTAAAATATATACCTTATCATCACCTAGATCGCACACGATTAGGTTTTGATTGTATTCGTCCATAATAGCCATATGTATCCTTGAAGAATCTTGATCTGGACTTATAATACTCTTTCCTTCAAATTTCATACACTGAGTATGCTTTAGACTTTCCTTGCCTACAGAAAATATATCTAATCTTCCCTTGTGGTAGTTGCTTGAATAAAGCAACCTTCTCTCATCATCAAAAAACAGGTGGCAAGGAGATGAACCCATTTCTAAATACTCATCTTTTAACACATAACAGCTCTCTTCCTTTTTATAAAGAGAAACCCCTCCATTTCCTCTAGCACTTACTGCCAAAATTTGATCTTCATCCACGTCTACAGCAATAAAGGTTGGCGATTCTTCCTCTATAAAATACTCCTCAGTAAAAAAAACTACATCATTGACACGTTTCTTTTCTTGATTTGATTTTGACGTATATAAACTTATTTGATCAGTTTCATTTCCCAACTCATCAATAACTATATTTAGTTTGGCAATTTCCTTATCTAAACCAGAAATATTCAAGTTTGGTTTATCAGTTTCTTGATTTGATTTATTTAACTCTTGATGTAATTTTTCACTATCATAACTTAAAATATGTATTCCTCTATTATTATTTCTAGTGTATCCCGATAAAATTAATTTATTCATTTTTATCCCCTCTCAATTGTAATATATTTGTGATTCATTATACTCAATATTATATATTATCTAATGAATTTAATGATAAAATCCATCTCGATTATAAGCTATTTACGATGTATTATACTCAATATTATATATTGTCTAATGAATTTAATGATAAAATCCATCTCGATTATAACCTATTTACGATTTGTTATACTCAATATTATATATTTTCTAATGAATTTAATAATAAAACCCATCTCGATTATAACCTATTTACGATTTATTATACCCTAGATATAATATCTATTAACTCAACTCCACATGATTTTCTTAGAAATACCATTGAATATATATAAAAGAAATGCTGTTGAATATATACAAAAGAAGTAGGATCGAATATATACAAATATATATACAAAAAAAAGACCGCCGAATTGTTCTCAACCGACAGCCTTCTTATAACTAATTAATACTTTTATCTAAGTTTAGACTACTTTATTTCTATTGTAGCACCAGCAGCTTCTAACTTCTCTTTGATTTCTTCTGCTTCTTCCTTAGATACACCTTCCTTAAGTGTCTTAGGAGCTCCATCTACAACTTCCTTAGCTTCCTTTAATCCAAGACCAGTTATAGCTCTAACTTCCTTTATAACACCTATCTTTGATGCACCAGCGTTTGCTAATATTACATCAAACTCAGTCTTTTCTTCTGCAGCAGCTCCACCTGCAACAGCTCCACCCATTACTACTGGAGCAGCAGCTGATACACCGAATTTTTCTTCTGCAGCCTTAACTAATTCATTTAATTCTAAAACTTTCATGTTCTCTATAGCTTCTAATATTTGTTCTATTGTCATTTTATTGCACCTCCGTGTTTTTTCTTTCTAATTAATTATTCTAACTTGCTTTTAAAATTACTTTACCAATTATTGGTTCGCTTATTATTAAGCTTCTTCTTCTTGCTTCTTTGCTATTGCATCCAATAGGTAAACAAAGTTTGACATTGGAGCCTTTAAGCTGCCAAGAAGTTTTGCGATAAGAACTTCTCTTGATGGTATAGAAGCTAGTTCTACTATCTTCTTCTCATCGTAGAATTCACCTTCTACAACACCCATCTTTAGGTTTATCTTATCTGGGTTCTTATCCATGAACGCCTTTAAGATTCTTGCTGGAGCAACTGGATCATCATATCCAAATGCTATTGCGTTTGGTCCTACTAACTGCTCATCATTGAAGTTTGCATATGCATCTCCTTCTATTTCCTTTGCAGCTCTTCTTACAAGTGTATTCTTGTATACCTTGTATTCTACACCAGCTTCTCTCATCTGACTTCTTAATTCAGTCACCTGCTCAACTGTTAGTCCCTTGTAATCTAGAACTATAACAGATGAAGCCTTCTCTAGCTTTTCAACTATTTCAGCAACTAATGCTGACTTCATTTCTATAGCCTTACTCATTTTCTCTAGTGCACCTCCTTCACAAAAATAAAGTTTAGCACTCACCGTATATTATAAAAGCCCTTATAATCAGTAGACTACAAGGGCACAAGTATTACGCTTTTATCGCAACCTCGGTGGGATATTAAGCATTCGCACCCACTGTCTACGGCAAATCTATTCTTTTTTCAACAACATTTATAATATCACACATAGAATACATAGTCAATAGTTTTTATGTATTTTGTGTTACTTTTTTTAATATAATACAGTCTATTGAACAGTTTTGCTCAAAGTCTGATATTTAGCGATTATTCACCTATCTTAGTTGGGTTTATCTTAACACCAGGTCCCATTGATGCAGCAACAGAAACACTTCTTAAATACTGTCCCTTTGCAGCTGATGGCTTAGCCTTTACTATAGCATCCATTAATACCTTGAAGTTATCAGCTAACTTTTCAGCACCGAATGAAGCCTTTCCAACTGGAACGTGGATTATGTTAGACTTATCTAGTCTGTACTCAACCTTACCAGCCTTGATTTCTTCTATAGCCTTAGTTACATCAAATGTAACTGTTCCTGACTTAGGGTTTGGCATAAGACCCTTTGGTCCTAATACTCTACCTAGTCTACCAACTACACCCATCATATCTGGAGTAGCAACAACTATATCAAATTCAAACCAGTTTTCTCCCTGTATCTTCTGAACTAATTCGTCAGCACCTACAAAATCTGCTCCTGCAGCTTCTGCTTCCTTAGCCTTTTCACCCTTAGCAAAAACTAAAACTCTCTTAGTCTTTCCTGTTCCGTGTGGTAAAACAACAGCTCCTCTAACCTGCTGATCAGCATGTCTAGAGTCAACACCTAACTTGATGTGAGCTTCTATTGTTTCATCAAACTTAGCACTTGCTGTATCTACTGCTAAAGCTAATGCAGCACTTGCTGTATAATATTCATTTCTGTTTACTTTTGCACTTGCCTGTGCATATCTCTTACCTACTTTTGCCATTTTACTTTCCTCCTTGTGGTAATTACGGTTTACAACCTCCCACTTATAAGGCAACGCCTTACAGCGAAATAGTTTAAAAACTTATTTTATATTTTAAATACATTTATAGCAGTTTTAATAAAACTGCTATAAACAATAAATATACTACTTTTTGTAATCTATAACTTAAACGTCGTCGTTATTTATCTATAACTTACTTGTTATTAGTCTATAACTTCAACACCCATACTTCTAGCTGTTCCTGCTATCATTCTCATAGCAGCTTCAACTGAAGCAGCGTTTAGGTCATTCATCTTTATCTCAGCTATTTCTTTTATCTGAGCCTGAGTTATCTTTCCAACCTTCTTCTTGTTTGGCTCTCCTGAACCTGACTGAAGATTGATTGCCTTCTTTATTAGTATAGCAGCTGGTGGAGTCTTAGTTATGAAACTGAAACTTCTATCCTGATATACACTTATAACTACTGGTATTATCATACCAGCCTGATCTGCTGTCTTAGCGTTGAATTCCTTTGTAAACGCCATGATATTAACACCGTGCTGTCCTAGTGCTGGTCCAACTGGTGGAGCTGGAGTAGCCTTTCCTGCAGGTATCTGTAATTTTATCTGTCCTATTATTTTCTTAGCCATTTGATTGCACCTCCTTAAACTTTTTCTATATTATCAAGCCCTAGAGTTACCAAGGCCTTTCTACCAAATGCATTAACATAGACTTTGACTTGTTTTTCTTCGATGTTTATGTTTTCTACTTCTCCTACACTGTCTACAAATGAACCACTTGTGACTCTAACCATATCTCCAGGAGCGATATCTACACTTCCTAATACAGTCTTATTGTCCTCTCTTTCAAGGCCCATCATTTCCACTTCCTCATCAGTAAGTGGTACAGGCTTTGAACCCGGTCCAACAAACCCTGTTACACCCTTAGTATTTCTAACAATGTACCAAGACTCATCAGTTCTTTCCATCTTTATTATTACATAACTTGGAAATACCTTTCTAAGAGTTGTCTTTTCTTTTCCTGTCTTTGTAGTAGTGACTACTGCTTCTGTTGGAACTACAACCTTTTCTATTAGGTTTTCCATTCCTCTATTCTTGACAGTATTCTCTATTGTAGTCTTTACTTTGTTTTCATATCCAGAATAAGTATGAACAACATACCATCTCATGTTTCTTTCTTCTGACATAAAAATCATCCTTTCAATGTGGAATTACTACTTAACTAATATACTCAATATCTTAGATAGCACTGTATCCACAAACCATACAAAAAATGTACTGAACAAAACAACACCCAATACAACGGCTGTCTTCTTTGCTAGCTCAGATTTTGTAGGCCATGTAACTTGTTTAAGTTCAATTAATGTTCCCTTAAAAAAGCCAACTTTCTTTTCTGAAACTTTTACATTTTCCTTAGCCATTTTTTCACATCCTTTTCGATTTAATTCTTGACAGATGTGCTACTACTTAGTTTCCTTGTGAGTAGTATGTGACTTACAGAATTTACAATACTTGTTTAATTCTATTCTGTCAGGATTATTCTTCTTATTCTTTGTTGTATGGTAGTTTCTCTGACCACACTCTTTACATGCTAAAGTTACCTTAACTCTCATCGTACACCTCCACAAAAATTTTAATATATGATGATATAGTTTCCTGAATATACAAGTAACTATTACCTTCCGAGTCTCATGGACAAAACACTGTCCTTGGTTAAAATTACATCGGTTGGACACAATCTCTTGCGTAAAAATCCAACCCAAAATAACGGCTATGCATAAGCCGTCTTATTTAAAATATCATAAATAGGTTATAATGTCAATATATTTGTTGGATTTTGTTGAAATAAATATGCAAATATATAATTGTGTACTAATATAGGTTGTAGTATATTACTGTCTTATAAAAAATATCTAGATATGGGTAATGATTCTGAGAAATTTTTTATCACTTTACTTTTATCATCTCTGGTAAAAAAACACGAATACCTGTGTATTGTATTATACTATAATTATAATGTGAAAATATTGTTTTTATTCATAAATTTTAGTTTTTATAAATAAAAAGTGCTGATAGTAATTTCTACCTTATTATCCAAAGGTATTTCAATCACCATCAACACTACATATCCTATAATTCCTTAATATTCTATTCTAAAAAAATCACGTTTTACTGTGAAACTTCACTCTTATAGCATGTATGCTAACATTAAAATAGCAAAGTATGGATTATTGTATACAATTTAAAACATTAAGTTCTAATCACTATTATTTACTTTTAATTACTTATAACCAACTTAAAAATACAATTTCTTCTTTCTATTTCACTAAACGGATTTACTCATCTTATTCTTTTTTATTTTTTAATAATTTACTATTGCACAAACTAAGCTTCAAGACAATATAAATACCTAAAGAGAAATTAAATAAGAAAAACATTATTAATATAATGCTACTTATATAATTTATTATATTTTTATCAGACATATACATTAATGAACAAATAAGTAATCCAATTAATATAACAAGTACTATACAAAAAATACCACTTATTTTAGCAATTTTTCTCATTTTAAGCTCCTTTTCTAGATTTTATAATCTTTATCTACCCTTACATCATGAACACTAAGATATTAAAACTTACATTTTTATCTATCTATTTTTTCTACATCCATAGCTGGAACGGTTACATTTCCACCCAGAGTTGATTCATATGTTATAACACCCAAACTATATCCATATACAGTTACACTATCCTCTTCTAAAATTCTGCTACTTCTCAATAAATTTTTATTGACTGTTAATAATATCACTTTACTGTAATCTCCCCCTACAGCCATTCTATATTCATTTACATCTTGATTTTCAATAACCTGAACTATTTTTCCTCTAAATTTTATTTTTTTATTTTTATACTTTTCAGGCTCTCTTGCTAACTGTTGATATGTTATTCCTGTATTAAAACCAATTTTTTCTTCTTCCTCTATTTTTCTTTTTCTCTCTTGCTCTTCTTTTTCTCTTTTTTGTTCTTCCTCATGTTTTTTTCTTTCTTGCTCTTTAAGCAATTTTTCTTTTTCTTCTTCCTTCATCTCAAACCATGGTTTTGCCTCTTCTAGTTTAGAAGTTACTTCATAGTATTTACCTTCTAACTCTGAATATTTAGTTTCACTAGATACTTTAAAATCATTATATGTTGTTAATAATTTCTGATATCGAAATGCATTAACTATACAAACAATAGATAAAATTATAGAGACAGCAGATAAAATTGTTATTATTAATTTTGAGCCTTTAAAATTTCTCATTTTCCCATTTTCCTTTCTGAAATTGTATAATGTTTTATTAGATTTTTTTATTTCATCATAACTGTTAACTTCTTTTCCCGCGCTTATATCATCATTATTTTTTTCAATTTCATCTGGAGAATTATCATTCTCTATCTCTTTATTTAATTTATTTATTCTTCTTTGTTTTTTAGTATTCTTATCTTTTTTTATCTTGAATATTGATACTATAAATACACAAAAAAAAGAACAAAATAATCCAAATATTGATACTGTAAGGAATGCTTTAATTCCATCTTCAGTTTCAGTATATCCATAATCATTTGAACTTAATAGCAATATTAATAATAAAAAAGATATAAAAGATAATATTGCACTTAAATTTCTAATTTTTTTCATCATACCAATCCCCTCCATATAGACATTTTCATGATACCCTATACCTATATCCTATATATTTGTTCTATTTGGAATTATTCTATTTATTTTTATCTTAAATCCATACATGCATTTAGCTATCTATACTTTTTATTTAACTTATTTGTATTTTCATTTCTGTATTTTATTATTTTAGATATAGATATTCAAAGTTTCATGCATATATATTATAACATTGATAACGCTTTATTTCTATAATAAATATATGTAAAAATATAAGTGTTATAAAAAAGTTAAAATCATATTAAGGGGATTTATTTATATGTATAAACATTTATTATTTTACATATCTCTATCTACAATAGTAGAAATTTAATCTTTCTCATAAACTTAAATATCTCTTCGCTATATTCACTCTTTGCTCTACTAAATATTTGTATATATTTTCTTATTTTCCCATTTTGAAGTATATTTGTTATTCATTATTTAAAATCCTTCGTTAAATATCCAATTAAGATTAATAGATTATCTAATTTTTCTATCTATAATAACTCTAAATGCTTCTATAAAACTCTTGTAACTAGGTGGGTGAAAAAATGTTCTGTATATCGTGTGACAAAAATTTAGATGAATACTTGAGTAATGAAGCAAAAAATACATGAAATATCCTATTCTATATTAATAATTATATAATATAGATTTATATAACAACATCTAAAACATATATTGTATTTTGATGTTGTCGTATTTTTGAAAATTATCAACAGTTTTTGATATCATCTATAATTTTTTATTCATTATTGTCTATATTAAACTTAATCATTTTGTCCCATTACGGAAATATGTTTCTTATTATTAATAATCTTAAAATAGCTTGAGCCTTACAAGCTAGAGTTTCCGTCTCCTTACGGAGATATGTTTCTTATTATATGCGAAATAAAAAACATGAAAGAAGTTAAAGGGGGACGAGTTTCCGTCTCCTTACGGAGATATGTTTCTTATTATTTGAATATAGTTGATTTTATCAATAAATATTGTCCTTGGTTTCCGTCTCCTTACGGAGATATGTTTCTTATTATTTGAATAAAGGAGGTGATAAAAAAATGTACCTTGAAGTTTCCGTCTCCTTACGGAGATATGTTTCTTATTATATAAGAGAAAAGACAATTATAGAAATCCATCCACTGTGAGTTTCCGTCTCCTTACGGAGATATGTTTCTTATTATGACTCACATCAGATTAAGATTGATAACGAGATATACGAGAGTTTCCGTCTCCTTACGGAGATATGTTTCTTATTATTCTTATGCTTTCCCTATAT
>F241_Great_Cormorant__coassemble_524_pt1 | contig 44244 bp, 52 predicted proteins | sample F241_Great_Cormorant__metabat2_high_PE_009 | metagenome-assembled genome bin F241_Great_Cormorant
TGAATTCAGTTTAATAAATAACTGGTTTTCCTTAGGTTAATTATAAGTATAATCGGCATTATTTTATTTATCTGAATTCAGTTTAATAAATAACTGGTTTTCATTTAGGTTAATTATAGTATGCTACCATGTCTTTTATCATTTTTTTGAATAAGTCTACATCAACTCCCATTGCAACGCTTGCATTTTTTGCCTTATCTCTGTGAGAATTGTCTATATCTACAACTGTTCTTCCATAGTTTAGTCTACTTCTCGTTTCAATTGCTACATAATAGTCTTTGCAACTTAATACATCCTCATTCATCACATATGCAACTGCCAATGCATCGTGTATTACAGGTCCTTTATGCCCAAATCCCCTATACACTTCCAACATAGAATCTAGCAGGCTTCCAATTTCCTTAGATAGTCTTGAAGGTATTTTTTTGATTTCCTCTATTTCCTCTTCACTTAACATTGTCTGGTGAGTTGCATTTAGTCCTACCATTACAATTTTTATTCCAGATTTGAATACTATATCTGCTGCCAATGGATCTCCCCATATATTGAACTCACTATATGGCATTCTGTTTCCAATAGTTGCAGAACCTCCCATCAATACTATTCTCTTTATATACTTATGTATGTCTGGATATTTCAATAATGCTATTGCAACATTTGTAAGTGGACCGACTGCTATTATCTCCAATTCACCTTCATTTAACCTTGCTTCATCATACATCATATCCCATGCATATCTTTTATCGAATTCCTTTGTAGATTTTTCCAAAACCACATTTCCAATTCCGCTGTCACCATGTACATGACCCGCATTTTCCATAGGCATATTTAGGGCTTTTTCTGCTCCCTTTGCAACAGGAACATCTAATCCTATTAACTTAGCTATGTCTAAGGCATTTTGTGCTGTTTTTTCTAAAATCTGATTTCCTCCAACTGCACATATACCCCTTATATCTAGTTTATCTGAAGTATTTGCCAGGGTAAGAGCTAAGAAATCATCTACGCCTGGATCTGTATCTATAATTACTGGTATTTTTTTCATATAATCACTTCCTATTTCCTCATTATTTCTATATTCAATTAAATATTCAAAAACTGATAATTTTTCAATAAATATATAATTATCTTGTCCCTACGTTTGATAATTGTAATAACCTTGCTATCATGCTTGTTTTTATAATTGTAATAAACTTGCTATCATGCTTGTTTTTTATAATTGTAATATCCTTGCTATCGTGCTTGTTTTTAATAATTGTAATAAACTTGCTATCGTGCTTGTTTCTATAATTGTAATAAACTTACTATCGTGCTTGTTTTTATAATTGTAATAAACTTGCTATCGTGCTTGTTTTTTATAATTGCAATATCCATGTTATTCATACTTATTTACTGCTTCAATTATAAGGTCTACATACTGTTCTATATCAACGTTTAACAAAACATCTACATTAGGTTTTCTTCCTGTTATTCCTCTGAAATCCGTTACTGTACAACCTGTAGTATGTTCACCTTCCAAGTCTATACACACATTTAGTTTCTTTGATTCAAACATATCCGGATTCATAAGCCATGCCACTGCACAAGGATCATGCAATGGTGCAAAATCCCAACCACACACTTCTTTATGGAATTTTATGAAAAACTCCAATAATTCGGCTACCATTACTGCAACCTTTCCACCTTGAGATTTGATTTTTTCAATTTCTTTTTCTCTAATCTGAGCCTTATGAGTTACATCTAACCCTGCCATTGTTATAGGTATATTAGATTTGAACACTATATCAGCCGCTTCTGGGTCTACCAATATATTAAATTCTGCCGCTGCTGTCCAATTTCCTCCAACTGCACAACCACCCATCAGACTTATTCTTTCAATTTTTTCATGAAGGTGAGGATATGCGGATAAAAATATTGCTATATTTGTCAAAGGTCCTGTTGGAACTAAGGTTACCTTCTCTTCACTTTCTTCTATAATTTTCGCCATTAATTCATAAGCATTAATGTCCACTTCCTTGATAGTAGGTTCTGGCAATACAGGACCATCCAATCCAGAATCACCATGTACCTCAGGAGCTATTTCTAATTCCCTACGCATCGGTCTATCTGCTCCTCTTGCAACAGGTACATCCCTTCCTATGAATGAAAGTATCTTAAGTGCATTATTTGTAGTTTTTTCAACTGTTTGATTTCCTCCTACAGTTGTTATCGCCTTTACATCTAATTTATCAGATGCACAAGCTAGTATGATGGCAATGGCATCATCATGCCCTGGATCACAATCCAAAATTACTGGTATTTTTTTCATAAAAACCTCCCTCTACCTATGAATCCATTATTAATACTCTAGTCCATATTTTACTTAAATCCCTTTTTGTCTAGACCCTCCCTTTATAGTTTAGGGTAATTTTACAACATTTTATTCATATGTTTATAAAAATCGATAAGTCCTTTAGCTCATTCAATTGCACAAATCGCTAAGCCTTTTATTTATATTATCATACTAATCATTAAGACCTTTTGTTTGTGTTATTATACTAATCATTGAGATTTTTTGTTTGCACGATATTGTAAATCGTTTTCCTAGAGTGCGTTCTATTTCCATAGGTATTTCTACCTTAGTTCTGTAATTTGTTTTTTTAATATTAATAATTGATATTATAATTTCAATTTAATTTTTTAATGTATTTTCTAAATACCCTTAATTAAATAATATAATAAACCTGTGTTTTAGTCAAGGCTTATAAAATATATGATAGTGTCAAGTTTTTATGGAGTTTTTTAATACCTGACTTATTTGCCCTTCTATAATTCTATATGTTAATAAAAACTTGACATCATCCCTTGTTTTGTCAATTGACAATGATTTTTTTAGTGATATAATTTCAATACATTATATTGGAGGAGTTGTATTATGAAGGAAATATTTAATTTAGATAAAAATTTTATAATGTTTACTACATTATTTTTTGTATTTTTGTTTACTAATATTGTATTTTTTGAAAGTAAGTCAGTTGGTGATATAGTCTTTACATATTTAGTATATAATCTGCTTAGATTTTTACACAAAAAGAATGTGTTTTAAAATAAAAATAAGTCTATATCTACCCTTATATGATATAGTTTCAAAATATAGCGAAAGAGTTATACATTAACTTAAAATTAATAGACCCATAGGAATATAACTCCTATGGGTCTGATTTTATATCATTGTTATTAATTTTTTATCTATGTATTTTAAATATATAGCATCAAGTCTTGATGCTATTAATTTTATTAAAATTGTTATTACTCGTAATAACTTCTCTAACTATCAAGCGACAACACTATTTAACTCATTGAAATAATTATTACGTGTAATAGCTTTCCTAACATCAAATATCGATACTCTCAACCTTATTAAAATTATTATCAATGTCCTATTTTGACTCTAATCTAAGGTAATCTGCTGTTTCTTCACCCTTCATTACCCTGTATCCACCGTATGCTAGTGCCTTCATTTCAAATTCACCAGGATACAGATGAACAGGTGCAAGAAATTCTACATATTCCTTTACCCAGTCTGTCAACATTTTAGAATAAGACATTCCTCCAGTAAGTATTATAGCATCAATTTTTCCTCTATCTACTATCGCAAGAGATCCTATAGACTTTGCTATTTCATATGCCATTGCCTTGTATACCTTCAATGCCTCTTCATTGCCTTCAGATATCATTTTTTCTACTTCTCTTGCATCATTTGTTCCAAGGTAAGAGACCAATCCACCTATAGAATCCTCATATTTTTGAAGTGCTTCTGCTCCTTCTTCTCTAGCTATTGTTATTGTGCTATATATAGGCAATACTCCTGCTCTATTAGTTGAAAATGGACCTTCATCAGACGATACGATGTCTACCAGCCTTCCATTTTTTTGGAAGTTTAGGGATATACCTCCTCCTAAGTGTGCAACTATTATGCTTGAATTGTAATAATCCAATCCATTGTCCCTACAATGCTTCATAGCTACAGCCCTAGTGTTTAAGGTATGAGAAAAACTTCTTCTAGGATATTTTTTTACCCCAGATAGTCTAGCCTCATCAGTCAATTCATCTACGGATACCGCATCGTATATATAGGCTGGTATATCTGCTATCTTAGATATTTCTCTAGCTATCAATGCTCCTAAGTTAGATGCATGAAGTTGTGCTGGATGGTACCTCATTATCTCACACAGTTCATCATCTATTACATAAGCACCTGTATGTAGTGGTGGCAATAATCCACCTCTAGATACTATGACGTCCAAATCACTTGGTTTTAATCCATTTTTTTCTAGAAAATCCAATACTTGATTAAGTCTCATCTCCGTCTGATCGTATAGCTGTTTGTACTTTGCAAGTTCTGTTGCTTCTATGCTTATGTTTTCTATTATTTTTTCTTCCAAATCCTCGTATATTCCTACCTTGGTAGATGTAGAACCAGGATTTATTATCAATATTCTCATATTAACCACCTCATAATCTCTAATCTATCTGTTAGCAAGTGCTGCCATTGCCATAGATAGGTATTTTTCTTCTGCTGATGAACTCCTAGATATAAGTACTATCGGGCATTTTGCCCCAACTATAAATCCAGCCATCTTACATCCTGCTCCTAGGTTTAGTGCCTTTGCCAATATGTTTCCTGTATGAATGTCTGGAGCTAGGAATATATCTGTATCTCCTGCTACCTCACTTTTATATTCCTTGATCTTAGCTGCTTCTTTGCTAAAAGCTAGGTCAAATGACATAGGTCCATCTACTATACATCCTTTTATTCTTCCTTCTCTATTTCTTTTTTTCAACTCGTCTGCATCCAATGTGGCCTGCATTTTAGGGTTTACCTTTTCTATTGCAGATAAAACAGCAACCTTTGGATTTTCATATCCTAACTTATGAAATATTTCAACATTGCTCTCTATTATCTTTTCCTTTTGCTCTACATCTGGATATGTACACATTCCACCATCTGTAATGCAAATAAGTTTGTGATAGGTACTCAACTCTTCAAAACACATATGAGTCATAAGCTTATCTGTTCTTATTCCCGTTTCCTTGTCTACAACAGCCTTCATTAGAACCGATGTATCTAGATGTCCCTTTAGTATGAAGTGAACCCTACCTTCTCTTACCAATTCGACAACTTTTTTTGCACCTTCATGTGCATCTTCTACATCTATTATTTCATAGGTATTTTCTACCTTCATTTCCCTTAATATTTTTTCTATTTCATCTTTGTGTCCTACAAAAATAGGTTTTGCTACTCCTATTGATTCTGCTTCCAAGGCCCCTCCTATTGCGGCTTCATCTGCCATACAAACCCCACAGACCTTCATTTCATCAAAGGATTTTACAATCTCTATTACCTCATCAAAATTTCTCAACACACTGAAACACCTCCTTTTTATGTATGTTCTTAACACCTAGATTATATTTTCTTTTCTACATAACAATGTTATCTATAATTTAATTGAATTCGATGATACCTAGATTGTGTTATTAAAACCTTATCCTAATTAACTACCTCCATGATTTCATCGAATTCACTAATTACCTATATTGCATTATTATAACCCATACTAGACTCTTTTTCCTCTTCATTTGGATTACATTATTATAACCTATACTAGACTCATTCCTACTCTTATAGCTTCTTTATTTAATTCTACAAACTGTGGCTTAACATTTTCTTCAATTATTTTGTCCCAGTCTATGTTTTCTAAATTCATGCTTTTTATAATTGTTCCAAGAAGTATGATGTTCATTACCCTATTATTTCCTAATTTTTCAGCTTCCTTAGTTGCATCAAAAGAATAAAGTTTACCTGCTCTAGCCTTTATAAGTTCAATCGTATTATCAGGGTACTTATCTCTTCCACTCAAAACTCCAATTGGATTGAATCTCACAGTGTTTAAAACTACTATTCCATCTTTTTTTAGGTAGTCTATGTTTCTCAATACCTCAAGTTCTTCAAACCCCATTATTATATCCGCTTCACCCATTGGTACAACTGGAGAGTATACCTTTTCTCCATATCTTAGGTGGGTAAGAACCTGACCTTCTCTTTGGCTCATACCATGAACTTCACTCATTTTTACATCATATCCAGCACTCATAAGTCCTATTGTAAGTAATTTACTAGCTGTTATCGTTCCCTGTCCACCTATTCCTGTTAGTAGTATATTTTTAGTCATATTATTGTTCCACCTTTCTTATTGCCTCTACTGGACATACCTGTGCACATACGCTGCAACCAACGCATTTATTTATGTCTATTGAAGACTTTCTCACATCCAATTTGAAAGAAATCGCAGGACATCCTGTTTTTGTACACTTCTTACAGCCTATACATACATCTTCCAATACTGTATATTTATCCTTGAATGATCCTGGGAAGTTTTTCATATCTTCTTCAGACTGCTTTTTCAAAGCACATGGCCACCATGTGATTATGACTGATGGTTCATCCAGTTCTAATGCCCAATCCAAGGCTTTTTCTACTTCGTCAAGCTTATTTGGATTAATTCTTCTTATATGTTTAACTCCAATTGCCTTTACTACTGATTCTATGTCTATTTCAGTAGTTTCTTGACCTTGAGCGCTATATCCTGTTCCTGGATTCTGTTGTTGTCCTGTCATTCCTGTTATTCTATTGTCCAATATACAAGTAACAGTATTTGAATTGTTATATACTACATTCATAAGTGAATTGATTCCTGTGTGGAAGAATGTAGAATCTCCCAAAACGGATACTACCTTGGTATTTTGTTTTTCATTCATTTCAAATACCTTAGCTGCACCATGCCCCATAGAAATAGAAGCTCCCATGCAAAGACAGGCATCCATAGCCTTATACGGATCACCATAACCTAGGGTATAGCATCCTATATCCCCTGAAATCATTATATTTTTTCTCTTGCCTAGGGTATAGAAGAAACCTCTATGTGGACAACCTGCACAGAATGTAGGAGCACGATTTATCAAAACCTCTTTTATGGCTTCATCGCTTTCTATTTCCTTTCCATAAACAGCCTTTCTTATAACTTCAGGTATCATTTCTCCATGTCTAGGAAATAAGTCCTTACCTATACACTCTATTCCAAGAGCCTTTATATGAGTTTCCATTATCGGATCGTTTTCTTCTATTACATATATCTTATCAACCTTTGTAGCAAATTCCTTGAATAATTTATCTGGAAGGGGATTAGAAAAGCCAACCTTTAGGTATGAAGCATTGTCTCCAAATACTTCTCTTGCATATAGATAACAGTCTCCAGAGGCTATTACCCCTATTTTTGTGTCATTGTATTCTGTAAAATTCCACTCACAGTTATTTGAGTACTCGAATAAATCGTCCATTCTTTTAAATATATGCTGTTTTCTTACCTTGGCATTTGCAGGAACCATTACATATTTTAGAGGTTGCTTTTCCCACATCTTTATTCCTACTTCATTTCTATCCTCTATTTCAACCAATCCCTTAGAGTGACAGACACGAGTTGTCATTCTAATTATTATAGGAGTATCGTGTTTTTCACTTAGCTCATAAGCCTCTTTTACCATAACCTTACATTCCTGGCTATCTGAAGGTTCAAACATTGGAACAAAGGCTGCTCTTGCTATATTTCTGTTGTCTTGTTCGTTTTGAGATGAAAACTGTCCTGGTTCATCAGCTGTAACAATTACCAAACCTCCATTTACACCTGAATAAGAACAAGTAAAAAATGGATCCGCTGCAACATTTAATCCAACGTGTTTCATCGATGCAAAACTTCTTGCACCTGCAACTGCTGCACCTATTGCAGATTCTAATGCAACCTTCTCATTTGGTGCCCATTCTGCTATCAAATCACGTCTATCATACTCTGATAATGTCTCCAAAATTTCTGTACTAGGTGTACCCGGATAAGCTGCTGCATACTTAGCTCCAGCCTCATAAACACCTCTTGCAATCGCCTCATCACCTGTCATTAATCTCTTCATAATCGCATTGCTATCCACCTGCATACAATCGTTTTCATAAGTTGTATAATTTAAGGATAGCCACTCCTTTCTAAATATATTAATCTGACCATTTGCTATAACAACGGTCGATAATAATTCTCATTTCATAATTACTTGAGAATCTACATTCAAAACCTTTTCCCCCTATGATTTAATTATACCCCTTGTTTCATTATTTTTCATTAATTTTTAATAATTTATTTTTTAAATTATTTTTTTGACAATGTATATTCTTATATTTCTTATTTTTTTAGCATATATCCTTATTTTGCTATATAAATATATATTCTTTTATTAAAATCCCTTTTTATTATAAATAAAGTTCTTTTCGTTAAATATTATATAAATAAATTTTCTTTTTTAATTTCTCATATTTTGTATACGGATTTTGATTTTACATATTGTGTATGTAGACCTTTGATTTTATTTCGACTTTAAATACTACATATGCTAGTATTTGGTTTTATTTTGATTTTACATCTTATCTATACAGACCTTTGGCTTGAAATTTAAAAAGAGGGTTTACCCCTCTTTTTTGTTTTTTTAGATTATTTTAGATTTTTTATAAACTCTTTTAAATGTTCTTCATTTTCTATATTGCTATAATGTCCTCTTGCTATTAGTTTACCTTTTTTTAATATCCATATTTCGTCGTATTTTGATAGATTTTTTGGAAATAATCTATGTGTAATATTTATAAATGTATTATCTTTTAGATTTAGCATTTCACTTTCTATTTCAAATGCCAAGTTATTATCTAGGGATGAGAATGCTTCGTCGGCAACTATTATAGGTTTATTTCTTACAAGACATCTAGCTATTGATATTCTTTGTCTTTCGCCACCTGAAATACTACCTCCCAATTCTTCTATAAGGTTTGGATCATCCATCTTCTCTATGAAGTCATCCAATCCTGCTTTTTTCATAGAGTCTATAATTTTTTCATAACCTATACTCTTATCGAATAGGGTAATGTTATTTTTTACAGATGACTTGAATACAAACACGTTTTGTGGAATTACTCCTATGTAATCCAAAATCTCTTCTACACCTTTACTTTTATAATCGTCTCCACCTATATACATATTACCATCATCATATCCTATATCTTTTTTTAGTAGTTTCAATATGGTAGACTTACCACTGCCTGAATGACCTAGGATACATATTTTCTTCCCAAAATTTACGCAATCGCTTATAGGACCAAGTTTGAAATCTGAGTTTGGATATGAGTAAGATACCTCATCTAGTTTTAAGTCATAGTTACCAATAGACCTATCTTTTATTCGATCTGTCGAATTAAGGATATCAATTTTTAAATTCCTATCTTCACCATAGGAAACATTATTATTTATTTCATTTAAATCCCTATGATGAGGAGAAGATTTTTCACCGTCTACATATGTTGTATCTTTATTAGTTCTATAATTCTTTTCTGAAGTACTTTTTGATAGTATCGAGTCTATTTTTTCTATTGTATTCTTAGATGCCTTGAATTGTGCATATAGTCCTACTAAGTTAAATATCGGCTGATTTAAATTATTGCTCAATTGTATACATGTTATCAACATTCCAATAGATAGTAATGAATAGTAAACAAGTGCAGAACCAAATATGAATCCACCCATGAATACTATTCCTCCAAAGAACATTCCTATCGACTGTTGTTTTGATATTAATTTTTTGTAGTCCATATATCTCGATATTGTATTTTCAAAAAGCCTCTTCATAGTCCTGTGTGAGTGGTCCTGAATCTTAAAATCGTGGATTACATCATAACCATTTAAAAATTCATTCATTGCATCTGTATGATTAGACAAGGCCTTTAGTCTTTTTTCATTGACTGTATCTATGTCCCCAACTCCCTTTGTCGAGAAGTAAAATGATATTAAAGTAAGTATTATCAATGCTGCTGCCATGTATACAGATATACATATCAATGAAATTATCGTGGCTATAAGCATGAATCCATAATGCCAAATGATGAATATGTTTGCTAAAAAATCACTGTTTAAAATATCTGTATCATTTGTCAAAACCGACAACTTGCTTCCATTATCTGTTTTTCTAAATTCATCAACATTACTATACATATATTTATCAAGTATAGATTGTCTGATTTCATACAATATTTTTTGATTCAACCTTCCTATCATGACATTGTACACATACTCTAGATATGGATTGAACACTAAAATAACAAAACTTAAAATAATGCTTATTTTCAGTAAATTATAATCCTTATTTGCTGCACCTTGAATCAATAATCCAAATATAAAAGCTAGTACTATGGACATAGATTCGGAAACTGTCTGCATGAACAAGGTTTTGAAATAATCAAACTTGTACTTCATAATTATTTTTTTTACACTAGTTGCCTCCATAAAATGCCTCCTTTGTTGTTTTCAAAATAATTCCTATAACTATTCAAAAGATACATCGCTCTTACCCCTCCTCTATATTATAATTATATCATATTTTTTCGTCACATCAATCTTTTCCAAAAAAAAACATTTTATATTTATCTACTTGTAAACTCTAGAAAGTTTCAAAATTTTATTCCCATCTATTGATTTCGTTACAAATATTCAATATATAAATATATTATCACATAAAGAGACATTGATTTCAATTACAAACCAATGTCCCACAATGATATTATTTAGTTTTGTTTCTTATTGTATTTTGGGAGTTAGTGATTTTCTCAATAAGTCAACCGGTATGACTGTTGCGGCTAACAATATTGTAGCTATCCATCCTTTTATTCCAAATGGAACACAACTAAACATGTTTCCGATAAATGTAAAGGCATATCCTGGAACAAGGGCTGCATTTACTATAAGGGCTTGTACAATTATTATTATAAAAAATACTTTTAAAAATCCTGTATTTTCATTTAACCCTCTAAAAATTCCATATTTATCGTCTCTTACATTAAATCCATTGAACAATGCACTTACGATAAACAATACAAAGTATCCTGTCAAATGCTCAGCTTCATTGGAAAATAATCCACTGAAGAAACTAGATTTTAGATATACAAAACTTATAAATACTATCCATCCTCCCATTATTAAAATTTGACTCAACATTGACCTACTTATAATATTTTCATCTCTTCTTCTAGGCTTTTCTTTCATATACTCTCTTAATGCAGGTTCATTACCAAGCATTATAGCACCAAGTCCATCCATAACTAGATTTACAAACAATAAATGGGTTACCTTTAGTGGTTCTTCAATTCCAAAAAATGGAGCAATTGCACTTACTACTACTGCAGTGACATTTATCACCAGTTGAAACTTACAGAATTTAAGTATATTGTGGTAAATTGTCCTTCCATACCAGATAGCGTCTTTTATTGACTTGAAGTTGTCATCTAAGATAACTATTTCGCCTGCTTCTTTTGCAGCTTCAGTTCCACTTCCCATTGCAAAACCTACATCAGCCCTCTTTAGTGCTGGAGAGTCGTTCACTCCATCACCTGTCATTCCTACAACCAAATTCATTTCTTGACAAAGTCTTACCATACGAGATTTATCTGTAGGAAGAGCCCTTGCTATTACCCTTATATTTGGCAAAATTTTCTTTATCTCTTCATCATCCATTTCATTTAGTTGAGAAGATGTAATAGCTATGTGATTTTCATCGTGAATTAAGTCGGCATCCTTTGCTATGGCAACAGCTGTTTCTAGTCTATCACCAGTTATCATTACTACCTGTATTCCAGCTTTTTTAACCTCGTTTATAGCTTCTTTTGCTTCAGCTCTTACATCGTCTCTTATTCCAACCAAACCAATTATTACTAAATCATCATTAATTGAATTTTCTACAAGATCTTTTTCTGAATATCCAAAAGCTAAAACACGCATTGCTTTAACTGCAAGAGAATCTATTTTTTTATTTAATTTTTCTCTATCTATTTCTTTTATGCTACCATCTTTTTCCATATATTTTAGGGCGGCTGTCACTAGCTTTTCAGGTGCTCCTTTATAGAAAGTTTTATTTTCACTTACTATATGAGCTTGACTAAATTTATTTGATGAGTTAAATCCCTGATGCTTATCGACAACAAATTCATCATTTTCTTCAAAATATGTATAAATTTCTTCTCCTAAAAACTTCATAAGAGCTTGATCTGTTGCATTACCTCCAATAACCCTATGATTAGAATCATACATAGACTGAGAATTTTTACCTATGGACAAATCTAGCATTTTTTTTATTTCAGTATGATTTTTTAATTCATTGATACCAATATCATCACCATTTCCTGTAAAAAATTCTACCACTTCTAAACTACCTTTTGTAATAGTTCCTGTTTTGTCACTAAATAATATGTTTAAAGACCCTGCAGTTTCTATACCGACAGCCTTTCTAACCAATACGTTGTGATCTAACATCTTACTTGTATTTTGCATCAATACTAAGGAAATCATAAGAGGTAATCCCTCTGGAACAGCACATACTATTATTACTATCGCCAATGAAAGAGCTCTAATGATGTCTTGTATAATTCTTTCTGCTCCTAAATTTAAGTACTGTGAAAATCCACCCGCAGATATTACAAAAAATGCTATGTAAAAAATTGCAATTACTATGGCTCCTATATATCCAAAAGTAGATATTTGATTTGCCAATTTACTAAGTTTTACTTTTAAAGGGGAGTCCGGTTCATCGCCTTGCATTTCTTCTGCCATCTTTCCCATCATTGTTTTTAAACCAACTTTTTGTACTTCTAATTCTCCTTCACCATCGTATACAACGGCACCTCTAAATAGTGAGTGTTTGTCTACAAATGTATCTCCTGTTATATTATCAGCTAATTTAAATTCACCTATTACGGCAGTTTTTTTACATTCTTCAGCCTCTCCATTTAATGCGGAGTTGTCTACTCTTAAATCTCCATGAACTAATACCCCATCAGCAGGTATTTTATCTCCGGATTGAAGAATTACTATATCTCCTACAACCACATCATCAACTTCTATGACTTCGAGGTTTCCATCTCTACACACCTTACACTTGTCTTTCTCAGTATTATCTTTTAATTCACGATACTTTGTATCACTAGCTACACTAGTTTTTGCAGAAACAAAGGCAACGATTAATATTGCAACTATGGTTCCGACTGATTCGTATATTTGAGCATAACCAAAAAAATACATTATAATCATTATTGCTGCAATTACCAATAATATCCTTATCATTGGATCTCCAAATGTTTCTTTAAAAGCTTCAAGAAAAGTAGTTGGCTCTGAATCTGGGATCTCATTACTTCCATTCTTCTTTCTCGACAGCTCAACCTCTTCTCTAGTAAGTCCTCTTTTCTTCATATTTTCACCTCTTCAAATGAATATGTAATTATTACATATACGAGGAGAAACTAAAAGTTCCTCCTCGTATAAAATAGATTAATACTTTTGTTTAAGTAATTTATATATATGTTTACATATATCATTGATTCTATATCCATGTCTACATATATCTTCTAATTACACCTACAATGTCTGGATCTTTCGTACCTTGTCCAACAGCACTAAATTTCCACTCATTATTACGTCTATATAGTTCGCCAAAAATCACTGCTGTCATGCCATCATATCCATCAGATAAGTTGTATCTACATATTTCCCTACCTGTATTTCTATCAACTAGTCTTATAAAAGCATTTTGAATCATTCCAAAGTCTTGATTTCTAGACACAGCTTGATATATATTTACAAACACAACTAATTTATCATATTCCATAGGAAGTTTTTGTAAATCTATTTCTATTTGTTCATCATCACCTTCACCTGCACCTGTAAGGTTATCACCCTTATGTACAACTGCCCTTGATTTATGCACTAAATGGCCAAAATAGACTAAATCTTCTAATTTTCTGGTATTTTCAAATACACCATTTTTTAGTAATATCACAGATGCATCACAATCTATATTGTGAGTTACACCAAATAAACCTCCTAAAAGACCCTTTCCTTTTGTATCCTTTGCTTCATCCCAACCTAGGGCTACGATTACTCTTGTGAGTTCTTGGCTTTCCTTTGATAAATTTACTTTTTGTCCTTTTTGTAAGTTTATTGACATATTTTGCCCCCCATATGAATATATTATCCTACTTGTATTCCAAAGTGACCACAAAGAGCTGCCAGTCCTCCTTGGAATCCACTTCCTATGGCGTTGAATTTCCACTCTCCATCTTTTCTGTATAACTCTCCAACAACTATTGCTGTTTCTATAGAGAAATCTTCTTCTAAGTCATATCTAATCAATTCTTCATTTGTATCATTATTCACAATTCTTATATATGAATTTGAAACCTGACCAAAATTTTGATTTCTTACGTCAGAATCATAAATAGTAACGGTAAAAGCTATTTTATCAATGTTAGAAGGAATTTTATCTAAATTTATGATAATTTCCTCATCATCGCCTTCGCCTTCTCCTGTTAAGTTATCTCCCATATGCTCAACTGATTCACTTGAGTGTTTTAAATTTCCATAGAAAATAAATTCTTTTTCTGTTGGGCACTTACCTGTAGAGTCTAGCAAAAATGCTGATGCATCTAGGTCAAAGTCTGCTCCAGTATCAAATGTATTTACATCCCAACCTAATCCTATAAGTATCTTTTTTAATCCTGCATTTCCTTTTGTTAAGTTTACTTTTTGTCCTTTTGATAAATTAATAGGCATTTTAACCCCTCCTTAAATACTACTTTTTGAATTTTATATATTACTTAATTGCAAACTACTTCTTATTTGGAATATTATACATCCTGTTGAATTCTTCTTTTATATTTGCTAATCTGACCTTATCTTGTTCTCTTTTTGTTCTAGCTTCTTCCTGTATTTTCTTTGTTTCTTCTATACCATTCACAATCGTTTTCCATGTCGTTTCCAATGTTTCTATTTTTACTGAACTACTAGATGCCAATCTCGTAGTCATCTTAGACTGCTCAACTGTATTCCTTGCATTTTTTATAAGCATTTCATTTGTTCTCTCATCTAAGGCTGCCATTGCATCTGCCTGTATTTTTTGTCTTTTTAACATTATCGCCTGAGCTAGGGCTTGTTTGAACACCGGTAATGTAATTATAAATGCTGAATTTATTTTTCGTATCAGGTTTACATTGCTAAACTCCATAGTTTTTATCATCGGAATTGATTGCATTGCTATATTTTCAGCGGTTCTTAAATCTTGGGTTCTCTGTTCAAGCATCATTAGAGCTTGTTGAAGAGTTGTTATTTCAAATTGTATTGAGTTATCACCAGAAGTTGTTAGATCAGACTGTCTTTGAGCAATATATGCTTCAAGTTCCTTGCAACCTTGTTCTCCTGCAAGAATATATTTAACCAATTCATGGTAATAGTTAACATTTGATTCAAACATTGTATTCAAATTCCTGTTTGTCTGTTTTATTTCATTTTCATATCTCTTTAATTCAATATATATCTTATCTAATTCATCTCCCATTGTTTGGTACTTATCTAAAATCTTTTGTAGTTGTTTTTTCAAATTACCAAATAACTTTCCAAGAAATCCTGGATCTTCTTTTATTTCGTCGATATCAAATTTATCCATTATCCTTCCCAGTACATTCAGTATTTCACTAGTTTCGTCAATTTTTTGAAGAGACATACTATTTAAAACAACATCAGAAGCCTTAGATATTTCTTCAGCTACTTCTGCACCAAAGGATACAATTGTTTCTAAATTATCGATTTCTATTGTACTTACTATATCATCAACCTCCTTAGAATTAACCAATTCCTTATTTAATTGATTCCTATCCTCAACTATATTATAATTTTCTACTACCTCTACTTCATTTGTAGGTTCCAAATTATTTAAGTCCGTTGATGAACCCAACTGTGTTTTTGTTTTTCCAAAATCTAAGCCCATAATGAACACCTCTCTAAAATACATTTAATAAAACTTGCATAAATTTTACCACATATACTTTAATTTATAATTAACTAAAGTGTATATATTAAAATAAAATTTAATTTTAAATCTCAAATAAATAATATACAGAATATATAAAAAAAAGAGTAATCCTTCTATAGGTTTAACTCTTTTTTTGTTATGTATTATTTTTTTATGAATTTAATTTCAATAGACTGTCTAAATTAAATTTTCTATTATATAATCTGTCAATTCTTCAGAAAAAATATTTTCTTCACCTAAGAACAATATCTTATTATTAGGACTATATATTTTAATATTTTCTCTTTGGCTATAGTGGAGTATGCCTATATCTGCAATGGATGCCATTTCTGCATCGAAATCACTGTCTCCCGCTGCAATTATCTTTTCTGCTTTTATTTTTTTTGCGAATCTTTCAACTGCATTAGATTTTCTAAGTTTTTTAGGAACTACATATACCTTTATTCCATTTTCATATACATCGACTATATCTAGGTTTAATTCTTTTTCTATCTTTTCCTTTAAGGTTTTGCAATCATTGCTTTTGGTAAATACAAATAAATTATCTGGATACCTTACATCGAAACATCTTTCTGGATCATGAGTTAGTATATCTACAGCCTTTTTTAATTCGCCTTGACTATATTCAACTAATTTAAGAGATTCTTCATACCACTTTTCATCAACCTTTCCATCTTCTAAAAGTATTCCACCATTTGATACTAGGGCATATTTTATATTTCCAATATCTAATTTCACCCTTTTAAATTGTTCCTCTGTTCTTGTTGTCGTTGGAACAAATAAAATTTTTTTGTTGATTAACTTCAAGTTCTCCTTAGTTTTTGGTGTCAGAAATGATATTTCTCTTCCTTGGTATATTTCGACATTAACCTTATCCTTATCGCATAATTTATTACTTGAATATATTACCGTACTATCTAAATCACAGTTAAAAACTATTTTTTCATTTATATCTTTCAACATTTTACACATCTAATCCAAAGTGTAGGCATAAAGCCTTTAATCCACCTTGGAAACCACTTCCTATAGCATTGAACTTCCATTCTCCACTGTGCTTATAAAGTTCTCCAACTACTATTGCATTTTCAATAGAAAAATCTTCTTCTAAATCATATCTAATTAATTCTTCTCCATTGTCTTGATTAACTATTCTTATATATGCATTTGAAACCTGACCGAAGTTTTGATTTCTTATGTCTGCATCATAAATTGTAACTGTGAAAGATATTTTTTCAATATTATTTGGTATTTTTGATAAATCTATCCTTATCTGCTCGTCATCACCCTCTCCTTCACCTGTTAGGTTATCTCCTAAATGCTCTACTGATTTGCTTGGGTGTTGTAAATTACCATAGAATAAAAACTCCTCACTTGTTGGGCACTTCCCATTAGCTCCCAACAAAAATGCAGATGAATCTAAATCGAAGTCTCCTCCAGTATCATAGGCATTTACATCCCAACCCAAACCTACTAAAATGTTGTTAAGTCCTTTGTTTCCCTTTGTTAAGTCAATTTTTTGTCCCTTTTTTAAATTAATAGCCATATTTTCCTCCTTGAATTTCTTATATTCTAAATAAGATTTCTCTTAATATAGATTTTTTATTTTCTTGCCTTCCCCTAAAATTTGGAACTTCCATATCGTAAATATATTGTCCCACCTGATATTCTTCAATATAAGGTCCATTGAAATATTTTTCTATTGTCTCATATCCTGTTGGTACAAAAAATACTATATCAAACCCTATCAAACTTAGGAATGCAATCAATATACTGTCCTCTAGCGATATTATTTTTTCACTCGTATTAATGTATATAATCTTAGGATTTTTCTTTGTAAAATCAAAGTTTTGTATTAGCCTTAATATATTTGTAGGCATATTCAGAACAGTTGCTATTATGCTGTATTCTACACCGGACTCAAATGTTCCCTTTATCAACCTATCATTTATCAAAATTTCTAATTTGTCCAATATATAATCCTGAATTTCCGTTCTTAAATAAGAATATTTATATTCCTTATTTGCCTTAATTTCATTTTTTCTTAGTTTATTATTTCTAAAAAAATTAACAGCGTACTGTTTTATCGGGTTATAGTCCTCCTTCTTTATAAAGGGGGCTGATTTTATCAAGAAAGTATCATTAGTAATTAAAGATTTTATATTCTTCCAGTATTCATTTATATTTCCATCTTTTACCCCAGATATTTTAGAGAGGATTACAGGTATGCTAACTGTGTCGTCATTTACACTAAAATTTGGCCTGAATTTTACCTCTTCATCCCAAAGTAAAAATACTTCCTCATATATCGTCTTTAACACAATTGAATTTCCCTTTGAATATTGTTTGTTTCTAAACATATTGGAATCGTTATACATCAAGGTATCCAATTCTCTTTCTGCATGATAGGCTGCTGTGGCAATCTCTATATGAGAGTTGTCCCTTGGAAATGAATTGAGTTTTAAAGACTCTACATAGTCTATTTTGTATAAAAACCGATCTTTTATAATTCCTCCTTGTGGATTTTCTGGATTCAAAATAATTACATCTACTGGAAGTTTAGACATCATTTTAAAAAACAATACCTCATGTTCATCATCTATATTTCCTAGGAATATTAAACTAGGTATGTCACCCTTTTTCCATCCTGCAAATAATTCATATTGATATCTTTTAAATAGACTCAAAAGATAAACGCCCTTGTTTAGAAGTTTGTTTAAATTGTCTTCTCCTCCATCTATTTCTTCAAACATAGTGTCCAAAAAAGCCTTGGATGCAAGATTTTTTATTAATTTATCACCATTGTAGTCAATATTCTTTTTTAAATCTCTAAGCATCTGATAATAATCTTTATAATTACTTCTACTTATTTCCTTGATTTCCTCTACACTTGGTTTTTCGATATTATTCTCCAATATTAATATTTTTCTTTTTAGGTTTCTTAAATTGATATAAAATTGATAAAGATCATTTACATAGGTCGTCTTATCTTCTACTCCATTTATTTCGACAAAAACATTATAAAAAAATTTTCCATCAATACCTCTATTATTTTCTTCTTTTAATATATTATCAAATATTTTACCTTCTATCCATGCATTGGTATAATTTAATACTGTTGGTATTTCCCCATAGATTAATTTTCTATTCAATATTTTTTCGTATCTTTTCCCTATTTTCTTTAAGTTGTAATTTTCAGGAAATTCCTCTTTATTTTTTACCTCTAATTCTATTGATAAAACTGAATTTGGATCGAATTTCTTGTAGTTATCGTCTCCTAAGTATTCTAATAAGACTACATCACAACCAGATTTAGAAAGTATGGATAACAGTATTAATTCGTGATTTGTTATTCTTCCTTCATATATAATCTTAGGTATGTCCTCATCACCTAACTGGCTTAAAATTCTTTCAAATTTATAATATAGCCAACACATAAACTTTATGTATGCATTCTTCAATATATTATCGTTTTTACCAGATTTTTTCATAAATTCAAGAGAGTCATATATGGATTTTGAAATATTCTTTTTCTGTATTTCATTCATTCTTGGTAGCCATTTTGAAATGCTTTTCTCTACAAAAAAAAGATTCATTTCAAAGTTTTTACCCATTATTTCTGAGTAATAAGAAAGATTCTCTTCACTTGGATTTTTTATTCCATCCTCTATTATTACTCCCCGATGTCTTGCAGCTTCATAATATTTCAAAATAAATTCATCTATTTCCTCGTTGAAAGAATTAATTCTATAAAAAAATACAGACTTTGTTTCCCTCAAACTTAAACTTTTAAAAAAATCATTTAAATTCTTAATCTTGCCATGACTATACATTTTGTCCTCCTTCTTTAGATGAGTTTATCTCTAAAAAACTTCGGTTTTGCCTTCCACAACTACTATGATATATAGGTATTCTACCATATATAAGAATTATATTCAACAAAACACATTGGCAAATATATCTTTTTTTGTAAAATTTCATAATTTCTATCTTGTTGTAAATTATTTTTTATGTTATATTATTTTTATGAAGATTAAAATAATTTATCAAGGGGGGAGTTTTATAATTTTATTTATTTGAGGTGTTATTATATGAAAATTTCAGAAATTTACTATAATGTAGGAACTCTATTGTACTGCCCTGCAAATAATAAAAATATTGCACGAAATATAATAGAAAATAGATTTGGAGACAATTATTCTCTAGCCCTATGTCTAGAAGATACAATTAACGATGATTACGTTGATGAAGCAGAAAAAATATTAGTTAATTCACTTGAAGAAATATACCTAGCTTTAAAAAATGATTTGAAGTTTTTTTTGCCTGATATATTTATTCGAGTTAGGTATCCCAGTCAAATAGAAAAAATTACAAATATGTTAAATGACTCATTTCAATTAATTAAAGGATTTATTTTTCCAAAATTTTCTTTAGATAATGCTGATAATTACATTGAAGAAACAAAAAAAATAATTCTTTTACACAATAGAAAGATTTATATAATGCCTGTTTTGGAAAGTCCATGTATTTTAGATCTAAATAGTAGATATGTTTTGTTATACGAGTTGAAAAATAAGTTGGATGATATAGAGGATCTAGTTTTAAATATTAGAATTGGAGGAAATGATCTGTGTAATGCTTTTGGTATAAGAAGAAATGAATATCAAACTATACACGATATAAAACCAATTAATGATATAATATCTGATATTATTACGGTTTTCGGAAGGGACTATTGCCTATCCGCTCCTGTATGGGAATATTTTTCTGGAAAAAATTGGACAAAAGGATTAAAAAAAGAAATTGAAAAAGATATATTGTCTGGATTCATAGGAAAAACAGCTATACACCCCAATCAGTTAGACTTTATAAACGATTCATTTAAAATAAGCAGAATAGATTTTGATGATGCTTGTCAGATATTAGAAGATTTGAAATACAAAAAAGCCCTAGTTTCTATTAATTCCAATGGTATGAGAATGAATGAATACAAAACTCATATAAATTGGGCAATAAAGACATATTTTATGGCAAAACGATACGGTATAAAATAAAAAAGAGGATGATTTTATCCTCTTTTTATTTAGTCTGAATTATTACCCACAATTAATCCAAGTACCAAACTAGATTTTTAAATATATCTTTTTTTCTCACATTTATAACTAGATTTTTAAATATATTTTTTTTATTCTCACATTACATGTAATTACTAATTACATAGTATTGCTAACTAAATTATCTAAGCATCTGCTAATTTTTTTATGATACCGCAACACTTGTAATTTTTCAAATCGTAAAAAACTATATCTACATTTCTTTCTGTCGCCAGTCTGATAATAGGTTTTATTGATAAGTCATCCTTATATTTTTTATTTATAAGTATTTTCCATGGTATTCTTCTAAGTAATACCCTTGTAGTTTCACCAATTCCCGGTTTTATCAAGTTGATATCTTCTATTTCAAAGGCCTTAGAAATATTTAAAACCTCTTCTATGCCACTACCCTCTTTATTTTCCTCAATAATATCTCTATCATATTGAAATTCAGATTCTATCGCTTCAATAAATTCATAGGATAAATCCCTATCCTTTAATTCTTCATAGTAGGCAGCTCCGTGAAAGTCATTCTCTCCAATAATATCATCTCTGAAAAATGTTCTACTAACGAGTCCCGATACCGTTGAATTCAAACAAGAGCTAGGAATTAATATATCCTCTCTTGTTCCGTATAATTTTGTGACGTTGGCTGGATCAGATATTACTGCAATATCTGATGACACACCTTCATAATTACTTATCTGAGATTGCAATTCTCTTAATATTGCTCCCTTTCCTATCCATCCATCTAAAAATAAGATTTGTTCGGGTAAATACCTATCTAGAAGATATTTCATTGCATTATTATCTATGCCCTTTCCCCTGATTATTGATATAGAATAGTGAGGTAGATCTATTCTGTACTTCTTTTTTATAAATCTTTTGACTAATATCCCTATAGGAATACCCGCTCTTGCCAAGGATACGATTACTATATTTTTACCCTTATCCCTTATAATCTTATCAGAAAGGTTTCCAACTGCTAATGCAGTATCCTTTGCAAATATATTCAAAGCCTCTTTGTAAACCTTCATATATTCATCAGTAGGTACATATTCTAGTGGAAGCATTTCACTATAATGCCTTCCCGATTGAATTTCCTTTTCTCTTTCCTCTGTGCTTAGAGGTTTTACCAATCCTGTTATGTCTTTTAATAAAAGCTCTACATCATCTTTCTTATAAGAAGTTCTCATCATTACACCACCTTACTAAATTAATCTTTTTATTTCCCTTTTCTATCAAGGCATTTACCAATGTATTTTTGCTATTTTTATTATCTAGCATTGAATCTGTGACAATAATTACCCTATCATAAATATCTAGATTGTATATGTATGTTTTTCTTCCTTCTTCATAAAAACTATCCAACAAATACCTTTCATTTATTATATATGAGGCTGAAGTATTTGGAAGTATAGGACTTCTTGTTGTAGAGTGAGTAAAAACCTCAAATCCAAGCTTTTCTATTTCACCACCTAGGTATATAGCTGGATACATAAACTCTTCCGTTCCTATTACCAGTATATTTTTATTGTTAAAGCCGATGTTTTTATCTACAATCACATCCTCTATCACCTTCTTGGAAAATTCCTTGCATAATTTCTCGTATTCAATGGAATTTACCAAATTTCTTGTATTCAAACAACCTTGGTATTTTTTTTCACTGTACTCGTCTATATTTTTTTCTTCTACGTCAGATATATCCGGAGAAATATCATTGATGTTTCCTTCATCAAAATCAAACTTGTCTAAATATGAGTCATAGTTATCGTTGTTTAGTTTTAATAAATAATACAAATCTATATTTTTTTCTTCATATTTTTTTAAATTCTCCTTAGACATTGTATTTATTATTGATGCAACAGAATAATTAAAACTACGGTTGTATTCTTTTTCTATTTTTTCTATTATATTTAATATTGTCTGTCCACTAGTTATCTCATCTTCTACAAATACAATTCTATCTATTCTATCCAAGTTTTCATTTATTAAGTTTTTTGCCAATTTCTGTTCAACTGCATGACTATGATCTTCACTAAATATTATACAATTTCTTTTGTCTATTTTTTCCCTCGTAGTGTTTATATAGGGTAGCCTTAAGTATATGGCTACTGAGGCTCCAATTGCAGTTGCTGTTTCTGCAAATCCTATTATAATTGCCTTTTCATTTTCTTTAATACATATCTTTTTTGCTAGGTCATTAAAGATTTTCATAGCTTTTAGAGGACTTGTCGGTATATGTTTACCTTGCATTTTATTTACAATTAAAAACTTCCTTTTCTTATTATTATCTCTTTTTACAATATTAACAGCTTCCTTATAATTTTTCATAATCCTTCCTCCTTTTCTATATTTTACTATATATTACCTCTGATTTATATTAATTTTTTTGTGTAATATATTTTTTAGAAAAGTTTTATGATATTTAAATTATAAAACCTTCAGAGTACAAGGTTTTGAAGATTAATATTGATATAGATATTTCCAAAATTAATTTGTTGCAAATAAAAAACGCCTCGAGTTATCTCAAGACGTTTATGTATAGATGGATTATACTAGCTCTATTATAGCCATTTCAGCAGAGTCTCCTCTTCTTGGTCCCATCTTTATTATTCTTGTGTATCCACCATTTCTTTCTGCATACTTTGGTGCTATTGTTTCGAAAACTTCAGTTACAACAGTTTCATCTAGTATGTAAGCTAAAGCCTGTCTTCTTGCATGAAGATCACCTCTTTTTCCAAGAGTTATCATCTTCTCAGCCATTCTTCTTGTTTCCTTAGCTCTAGTAACAGTAGTTTCTATTCTTCCTTCTCTTAGTAAACTAGTCACAAGGTTTCTTAACATTAAGTTTCTGTGAGCAGTTTCACGTCCTAATTTACGGTAAGTTGCCATCTATTTCCCTCCTTTACAAGATTTCTATGATCTATCTTCAAATTAATCTTCACTTGGTCTCAACTTTAGGTCTAGTTCTTCTAATTTCTGAATTACTTCTTCTAGAGATTTCTTACCTAAGTTTCTAACCTTCATCATATCGTCCTCAGACTTGTTAGCCAATTCTTCAACTGTATTGATATTAGCTCTCTTCAAGCAGTTGTATGATCTAACTGACAAATCCAATTCCTCTATTGTCATTTCAAGAACTTTTTCCTTCTTGTCTTCTTCCTTTTCAACCATTATTTCAACATTTCCTACATGAGCAGTCAAGTCGATAAATAGTTTTAAGTGTTCTTCAAGAACCTTAGCTGCAAGTGATATACCCTCCTGAGGGTTTATACTTCCATTTGTCAACACTTCAAGAGTAAGTTTGTCAAAGTCTGTTCTCTGACCAACTCTAGTATTTTCAACATGATAGCTTACCTTCTCTATTGGAGTGTAGATTGAGTCTACAGGTAAAACACCTATTGGCATACTTTCTTTCTTGTTTTCTTCAGCAGAGATATATCCTCTACCCTTGTTGACATATATATCCATATTCAACTTTGCACCTTCATCCAAAGTCGCTATATGAAGATCCTTGCTTACTATTTCCACACCTGCTGGGCATATTATATCTGAACCCTTAACATCACATGGTCCTACAGCCTGAATCTTTAATACCTTTGGTTCTTCATCTTCTATCGTAGCTGACAATTCCTTTAGTGAAAGAATCATTTCTGTAACGTCTTCTTTAACACCAGGAACTGTTGAGAATTCGTGTAATACGCCATCTATCTTTATCGCATATACTGCAACACCTGGTAGTGAAGATAACAATATTCTTCTTATTGCGTTACCTATTGTTATACCGAAACCTCTTTCCAATGGTTCAACTACGAATTTTCCATATTTATAATCGTCGCTTAATTCGACAACATCAATTTTTGGCTTTTCTATTTCAATCATGGATAACCCTCCTATACAAATATATGGTCCTCTGAGGGTGAAATACCTCAAATACTACACTCTTCTTCTCTTTGGCGGTCTACAACCGTTGTGTGGTATTGGAGTGACATCCTTTATCATTGTAACTTCAAGTCCAGTAGCCTGAAGAGCTCTTATAGCTGCCTCTCTACCTGAACCAGGTCCCTTCACAAATACTTCAACAGTCTTTAGACCGTGTTCCATAGCTGCCTTTGCTGCTGTTTCAGCTGCCATCTGTGAAGCATATGGAGTTGCCTTTCTTGACCCCTTAAATCCTAACTGACCTGAAGATGCCCATGATAATGCATTACCGTGTACATCTGTTAATGTTACTATTGTATTATTAAAAGTAGACTGTATATGTGCATGTCCACGTTCTATATTCTTACGTTCTCTTCTTCTTACACGTTGAACAACTTTCTTCTTGCCTTTTGCCATTATTTTTCCCTCCTTTAACTACTGTATTCTATTATTTCTTTTTACGAGATACAGTTTTTCTAGGACCTTTTCTTGTTCTAGCGTTAGTCTTAGTCTTCTGTCCTCTTAGAGGTAATCCCTTAGCGTGTCTTATACCTCTATAGCACTTTATATCTCTTAATCTCTTTATGTTAAGAGCGATTTCTCTTCTTAAATCACCTTCAACAAGATGATCTTCATCTATTATCTTTCTTAGTTCATTTACTTCATCTTCAGAAAGATCCTTTATTCTAGTATCTGGATTGATACCAGCTTTAGCTAATATTTCGTTTGAAGTAGCTCTACCTATTCCGTATATATATGTTAAGCCTATTTCAGCTCTTTTTTCTCTAGGTAAGTCTACACCAGCTATTCTTGCCATATTCGCACCTCCTACGTTACATTACTGAGTTTATTTTCTTACTGCTACTTAACCCTGCTTTTGTTTGTGCTTAGGATTTTCGCAAATAACCATTATTTTCCCTTTTCTCTTTATAACCTTACACTTTTCGCATATTGGTTTTACAGATGGTCTAACCTTCATTATTAATACCTCCTCAGACTAAAATATAGTCTACTTCTTACGCCAAGTGATTCTTCCTCTCGTAAGATCATAAGGGGAAAGCTCTATATTCACCTTATCTCCTTCGAGAATTCTTATGAAGTTCATTCTTAGCTTTCCTGAAATGTGACACAATACTTCATGCCCATTCTCTAATTTAACCTTAAACATTGCATTCGGTAAAGTTTCTGAAACTATACCTTCTAATTCTATTACATCTTTTTTGGCCATTAACTAACCAAACCTCCATTTCACAAGTTAAGACTTACTTTAACTTATTTAGCTCAGCTCTTATCAAAGAATCTGTTATTTCTTTCCCGTTTAGCAACAATTCTTTTATTTCTTTATGCACAAATTTGTGTATATTTAAATGCTTTATTTTCTTTAACTTTGGTTTGTCTAGCTTCCTGCTTTTTCCGTCCGATATCAGTACAAAGTCGTCATTTAGTATTTTTACTATAAAAAACATCCTTCCCTGATCTCTTCCACAGGAAGCCTTGACCAATTGTCCAACACTTAAATTACTTGATAGCATACGTACCTCCTTTGAGTGGTTAGTGAAGCTATCTAGTTGATTGCTCTTTCTAAACATATATTCTTGCTATAAAAGCTTTCGATGTTACTTTCACAGCAACCCTTATCGTCTTCAAACAGGGCCAACTGTTGTCTCCCATGTCCTTTTGCGAAGGGTGTACATCAGTTCATTAATTCTAAGAGCCACTGGTTTTCTAAGCTAAACTAGCTTTAATATCTTCAAAAACCTTATCTATATCTTGATCGCCCTCTATGTTTGCAACTATTCCTTTTTCAGTATAGTATTCAACTAGTGGTTTTGTTTCAGATAAATAAACTTGTATTCTTTGAGAAACTGTTTCTTCATTGTCATCAGGTCTCTGAGTAAGAGTGTTATGACAAGAATCGCAAATTCCTTCTTCTTTACTTGGGTTGAAAGAAATGTGGTATGTAGCTCCACAAGATTTACATATTCTTCTTCCGCAAGCTCTCTCAACTAGAAGCTTTGGATCAACTTCTATGTTAATTACCTTATCTAATGCTACATTATTTTCTGCTAAGTACTTATCTAAGTATTCAGCCTGGAAAATATTTCTAGGGAATCCGTCCAACATAAATCCGTTCTTACAATCATCTTCTGACAATCTTGATGCCACTAGACCACAAGTAAGTTCGTCTGGAACCAACTGTCCATTATTTATGTATTCTTGAGCCTTTTTTCCTAAATCCGTTCCTTCTTTTATATTTTTTCTAAATATATCTCCTGTAGAAATATGAGGTAGGTTGTACTCTTTAACTATATTAGCTGCTTGAGTTCCCTTACCAGCACCAGGAGGTCCAAGTAATATTATCTTCATATTTATCATCTCCAAAATTATTTTAGGAAACCTTGATAATTTTTCATTACAAGATTTGATTCCAATTGTCTCTTAAGCTCCAATGCAACACCGACTACGATAAGAAGTGATGTACCACCAAAGTTAACCGGTATATGCATATAATGTGTAATCAACGGTGGTATAAGTGCCATAATACCTAGGAATAGAGCACCTACTATTGTAAGTTTTGACAATATTCCATTTAAGTATTTTTCTGTTGGCTTACCAGGTCTTATACCAGGTATGAATCCACCACTGTTTTTCATATTCTTTGTTATATCTTCTGTATTGAATGAAATAGTGTTATAGAAGTATGAGAACAATACTATAAGTACTATTTCTATCAATCTGTATGTCCAGAATCCTCTACTTGTTGAAAGATTAAAGAATTGATTGATGAAGTTTTCCGCTTTTGGACCACCTATCAATGCAAATGTCTGTGGCAATGCAAGAAGTGAACTTGCAAAGATTATCGGCATAACCCCACTTTGGTTTACCTTCATTGGTATGTGAGAACTTTCTCCACCGTACATCTTTCTTCCTATTACCCTCTTAGCATATTGAACAGGTATCTTTCTAGTAGATTCTGTTATGAATGTAACACCTATTATTGTTACTAGGAATACTATTATTACAAGTACAATAGCCGGCCAGTGTAAAACACCTTCCAAATATCTCTTGTGTATAGCTATTCCATCTATTGGTAGTCTAGATATTATACCTACAAATATAATAACCGAACTTCCATTTCCTATACCCTTTTCAGTAATTCTATCTCCTAACCACATTACCATCATACTTCCTGCGATTAGAGTGATTATAACAGTTGTTATGAAGAATGGACTGTTTACCTTCAACGCCCCTCTTACTATACCAAGTGTTATCCCCAACGCCTGTACAATAGCTATTGCCAAGGCAGTCGTTCTAGTATACTTACTGATTTTTTTCTTACCTTCTTCACCTGATTTTTGAAGTTCTTTCAAACTTTCAAATCCAGCCTGCAACAACTGTATGATGATGGATGCAGTAATGTATGGTCCTATTCCCAAGGCGAAGATAGTAAAGTTACTAAACGCCCCTCCTGAGAACATATTATATAGGTTTAGAAGTGAGTTGTTTTCAACCATCTTCTTAATTACCGATGTATCTATACCAGGTACTGGTATAGTTGTTCCCATACGGAATACAATTATTATAAATAATGTAAATAGGACTTTTTTTCTGATATCCTTAATCTTAAGAGCTTGTTTTAACTTATTAAACAAAATTAATCACCCCTCTTTAGTTTAAAAAGTGATTATACTTCCTCAACTTGTCCGCCAGCGTTTACTATCTTTTCCTTTGCAGAAGCTGTAAATTTATTAGCCTTTACTGTTAAAGCCTTCTCTAAATTTCCATTTCCTAATATCTTTATTCCATCTTTTTCTATCTTAGATATTACTCTGCTGCTCTTTAATAATGCTGCATCAACAACTGTACCAGCCTCAAATCTGTTTAGAGATTCTACGTTTACTTCTGAATATTCCTTCTTGAATATGTTTGTAAATCCTCTCTTAGGTAATCTTCTAGCAAGTGGCATCTGTCCACCTTCGAATCCTACTCTAACTCCTCCGCCAGATCTTGACCACTGACCTTTCTGACCACGACCAGATGTCTTACCTTGACCAGTTGCAGTACCTCTACCTAATCTCTTCTTAGACTTTACAGCACCCTTGGCAGGTTTTAACTCATGTAACTTCATTCTCTGTCGCACCTCCTTCTAATCAAAAAACTATTATTCTGCTATTTCTGTTACTTCAACAAGGTGGCTTACCTTATTGATCATTCCTCTTATTTGAGCGTTATCTTCCTTAACAACTACTGATTCTCTCTTCTTTAGACCAAGAGCTTCAACGTTTTTTCTCTGATTAGGAGTAGTTCCTATAACGCTTCTAACTAACTTTATCTGTATCTTAGACATTTTGAAACCTCCTATTTATTATCCAAGTAGTTCTTCTACTTTCTTTCCTCTTAATCTAGCAATAGATTCTGAAGTTTTTAAGTCCTTAAGTCCTGCTATTGTAGCATTAACCATATTTCTTGGGTTGTTTGAACCAGTTGACTTAGCTCTAACGTCCATAACTCCTGCTAACTCAAGTACGGCTCTGACTGGACCTCCAGCTAGGACTCCTGTACCCTTCTTAGCTGGCATTATTAATATGTTACCTGCACCGAAGTGACCTACTACCTTATGAGGTACTGTAGTTCCAACTCTTGGTACTTCTATTAAATTCTTCTTAGCATCTTCTACTGCCTTCTTTATTGCATCTGGAACTTCCATTGCTTTACCAGATCCTATACCAACGTGTCCGTTTGAATCCCCAACAACTACTAAAGCTGAGAATCTAAAGTTTCTACCACCTTTAACAACCTTAGCAACACGTCTTACTTCAATAACTCTCTCTTCTAAATCGAATTGAGATGCATCTATAGGTTTTCTATGTAGCATATTTTTCCTCCTTCTCTTATTAGAACTTAAGACCAGCTTCTCTTGCGCCTTCAGCTAGTTCTAAAACTCTACCATGGTAAATATATCCACCTCTGTCAAATACAACTTCTGTTATACCTGCTTCAGCGGCCTTCTTAGCTACTAATTCTCCAACTTTTCTAGCAGCTTCTTTGTTTCCTGTGTAACTTACTTCGTTCTTTATAGCAGCATCAAGTGATGAAGCAGCTACAAGAGTTACTCTATTTACATCATCTATTATCTGAGCGTATATATTCTTAGAACTTCTGAATACACAAAGTCTTGGTCTTTCAGCTGTTCCTGTTACTTTTCTTCTTACTCTCTTATGTCTTGCAATTCTGTTTGCATTTCTATCTATCTTTTTGAACATAAGTATTCACTCCTTTCGTTAATTTTTACTTCTTACCAGTTTTACCTTCCTTACGTATGATACGTTCATCAGAGTACTTGATTCCCTTGCCCTTATATGGCTCTGGCTTTCTCCAAGCTCTTATCTTAGCTGCGTAGTTTCCTACTGCCTGCTTGTCAGTACCCTTAACTATTATTTCTAACTGGTTTGGAACTTCAGTAGTGATACCTTCTGGATCTTCCATCTCAACTGGATGAGAGAAACCTAAGTTCATAACAAGCTTCTTACCTTGCTTCTGGCACTTGTAACCAACACCCTTTACCTCTAGTTTCTTTTCAAAACCTTCAGATACTCCAACAACCATGTTGTTTAGAAGAGTTCTAGTTAGACCGTGAAGACTCTTGTGCTTCTTGTTTTCAGTAGGTCTTTCTACTACTAAAGTATTTTCTTCCTTCTTTATTATCATTTCGCTGTTAAATTCTCTTGTTAAACTTCCCTTTGGTCCTTTTACAGTTACAACGTTAGCATCAGCTATTGTAACCTCAACTCCAGCAGGAATTTCAATTGGCTTTAAACCTATTCTTGACATTATTACACCTCCTTATCGTCCGTATATTACCAAACGTAGCAAATTACCTCTCCACCAACGTTGTTTTGTCTAGCCTGCTTGTCTGTTAATATACCCTTTGAAGTAGATACTATTGCTATACCTAATCCGTTAAGTACCTTTGGCACTTCACAAGCATTTGCATATATTCTCATTCCTGGCTTAGATATTCTCTTTAATCCAGAGATTACTCTTTCACCTTCTTGTCCATACTTAAGCTGTATTCTTATTACACCCTGCTTACCGTCTTCTATAACGTCATAGCCTCTTATGAATCCTTCTTCTAGAAGTATTCTAGCTAATTCTTTCTTTATGTTAGAAGCAGGAACATCTACAGTTTCATGCTTAACAGTGTTTGCATTTCTTATTCTTGTAAGCATATCTGCGATTGGATCTGTCATTGTCATATTAAAATCCTCCTTCCGATTTATCTATAATTAATTTTACCAACTTGCCTTCTTTACTCCTGGTAACTGTCCCTTATATGCTAATTCTCTAAAGCATATACGGCATATACCGAAGTCCTTTAATACTGAATGTGGTCTACCACATATAGTACATCTTGTGTATTCTCTTGTTTTGAATTTTTGCTTTCTTGCCTGCTTTACTTTCATTGCTTTTCTAGCCACGTGAATCCCTCCTTTACCTACTTAGAAAATGGCATTCCTAATAATTTTATTAGTTCACGAGCTTCTTCGTCTGTCTTAGCAGTTGTTACGAAGATTATGTCCATACCTCTAACCTTATCAACCTTATCGTATACTATTTCTGGGAATATTAACTGTTCCTTTATTCCTAGTGCATAGTTACCTCTTCCATCAAATGAATTAGGGTTTACACCTCTAAAGTCTCTAACTCTTGGTAGAGAAACAGATACTAGCTTATCCATGAAGTAGAACATCTTGTCTCCTCTTAAAGTAACCTTAGTACCTATTGGCATACCTTCTCTTAACTTGAAGTTCGCTACTGATTTTCTAGCTCTTGTTATAACTGGTTTCTGTCCTGATATTAATTCCAACTCATCTACTGCCTTTTCTAAAGCCTTTGAGTTATCCTTTGAATCACCAACACCGATGTTTATAACTATTTTTTCAAGCTTAGGTATTTCCATTATATTTTTATATCCAAATTTCTCCATTAACGCTGGAGCAACTTCCTTATTATACTTTTCTTGTAATCTTGAAGCCATCATATTACCTCCTTTCGACCGTTATTTATAATTCTTTTCCGCTCTTAGCTGATACTCTAACTTTTTTACCGTCTTTTATTTCGTATCTAACTCTTACACCCTTATTTGCTTCTGGGTCAAATGGCATTACATTTGATATATGTATAGGAGCTTCCTTAGTTGTTATGCCACCCTGTGGGTTTGTAGCAGACTGCTTATTGTGCTTAGTAACTATGTTTACTCCTTCAACTAAAACTCTGTCCTTCTTTGAGTCTACACTTAGAACTAAACCTTTTTTACCCTTGTCCTTACCTGCTATAACTACTACAGTGTCGCCTTTTTTTACACGCATCATTGATCTATTGCACCTCCTCTATCAATTATAGTACTTCTGGAGCAAGAGATACTATCTTCATATAATCATTGTCTCTTAACTCTCTCGCAACAGGTCCAAATATACGAGTACCTACTGGTGTCTTATCGTCCTTTATTATAACTGCAGCATTTTCATCAAATGAAATGTAGCTACCGTCTTCACGTCTCATTCCCTGCTTGCTTCTAACTACAACAGCTTTTACTACTTTTCCTTTTTTTACAACTCCGCCTGGTGTTGCACTTTTAACTGTCGCAACTATTACGTCACCTATATTGGCGTACTTTCTCTTAGTACCACCAAGAACACGTATGCATAAAAGTTCTCTAGCACCTGAATTATCAGCTACTTTTAAACGTGTTTCCTGCTGTATCATCGCAATTCCTCCTTCTTTGTAAAAACTATTTTACTCTTTCTACTACGTCAACTAGTCTGAATCTCTTATCCTTTGATAAAGGTCTAGTTTCCATAATTCTTACTCTATCACCTATATTACATATATTGTTCTCATCATGAGCTTTGTATTTCTTAGTTCTCTTTACACGCTTATTGTATAGTGGATGTTTTACGAAATCTTCGCAAGCAACAACTATTGTCTTATCCATCTTATTACTAACAACACGGCCCACTCTAACTTTTCTTCTATTTCTTTCCATGTCTATTTAAAGCCTCCTTTTCCAATATTAAGCTCTAGCTTCGTTTAACTTTCTTTCAGTAAGAACAGTCTTAACTTTTGCTATGTCCTTCTTTACAGTGTTTATTCTAGCTGTATTCTGTAACTGACCAGTAGCTAATTGGAATCTTAAGCTAAATAATTCACTTTTGAATTCGTTTAATTTTGATAAAAGTTCTTCAGTTGATAGATTTCTTAATTCTTTAGCTTTCATCCTATTCACCTACCTTTTCTAAATCTTCTTTCTTAACAAACTTACACTTGATTGGAAGTTTGTGAGCAGCAAGTCTCATCGCTTCTCTTGCTTTTTCTTCTGAAACTCCAGCTAATTCAAACATTACTCTACCTGGCTTAACTACTGCTACCCAGTATTCTGGAGCACCCTTACCAGAACCCATTCTTACTTCTGCTGGTTTCTTTGTAATTGGCTTGTGTGGGAAGATCTTTATCCAAACCTTACCACCTCTTTTTATATATCTTGTCATCGCAACTCTGGCAGCTTCTATCTGGTTAGATGTTATCCAAGTTGGTTCTAATGCTACTAGACCGAACTCACCGTAAGTAACTTTGTTACCCTTATTTGCCTTACCAGTTAATCTACCTCTGTGAACTCTACGACGTTTTACTCTCTTTGGCATTAACATGAGTGTGTTTCCTCCTTCCGAACTAATTGGTCCTACTTATCGCTCTTCTTAGAGTTTCTTGGACCTCTATTATTGTTTCTTCTATCGTTATTTCTTCCTTTTCTATCGTTTCCTCTGCCTTTTCTTGAATCTTTCTTTCTATCTGATTTCTTTTCTTCTCTTTCAGTAGAAATGTTTCTTCCTGGAAGAACTTCTCCATTGCAGATCCAAACCTTTATACCGATCTTTCCATAAGTTGTATTTGCTTCAGCAAATCCATAGTCTATGTCTGATCTCAATGTCTGTAGTGGTACATTTCCTTCGCTATATCCTTCAGATCTAGCCATTTCTGCTCCACCTAATCTACCAGATGCCAATACTTTTATTCCCTTAGCGCCTGCCTTCATAGTTCTACCTACAGACTGTTTCATAGCTCTTCTAAATGCAACTCTTCTCTCTATTGCCTGTGCTATGTTTTCAGCTACTAACTGAGCATCTCTGTCTATATTTCTAACTTCTACTATGTTTAATATAACCTTTTTGCCAGTCATATTTTCTAACTTAGTCTTAAGAGCTTCTATTTCAGCTCCTCCCTTACCTATTACAACACCTGGTTTTGCAACGTGTAAGTCCATCTTTATTTTGTTTGCTGATCTTTCTATTTCTACCTTAGCCAATCCTGCTGAGTATAGCTCTTTCTTTAAGTAAGTTCTTAGAACATGATCTTCCTTAACGAACTCGCATAATTCTTTTTTATCATTAGCGAACCATCTTGAGTCCCAATCTTTGATTACACCAACTCTAAAGCCGTGTGGATTTACCTTCTGACCCATTTGTGTCCCTCCTTCTTATTAATTTTCTCTTTCTTTAACAACAACCTCTATGTGAGATGTTCTTTTTCTTATTTCAGTAGCTCTACCCTGTGCTCTTGGCATGAATCTCTTCATAGTAGGTCCCTGATTTGCAACTATATGTGATATGTATAACTTATCCACGTCCATTTCGTGGTTATTTTCAGCATTTGCAGCAGCTGACTTTATTACCTTAGCTACAACTTCTGATGCATATCTTGGTGTGAACTTTAGTATTGCCAGTGCTTCGTTTACGTTCTTTCCTCTAACTAGGTCGCACACTTGACCAGCTTTTCTAGCTGAAACACGTACGTATTTTGCTCTTGCTCTTGCTTCCATTGATCTTCCTCCTTTCACCTTCAATTAGTTATTTTCTCTTTGAAGATTTCTCATCGTCCTTGTGACCTCTAAAAGTTCTTGTAGGTACGAATTCTCCTAATTTATGTCCAACCATATCTTCTGTGATATATACTGGTATATGTCTTCTTCCATCATGAACTGCTATTGTATGTTCAACGAACTGTGGGAATATAGTTGAAGTTCTTGACCAAGTCTTTATAACTTCCTTATTTCCGCTAGCGTTCATAGCTTCAACCTTCTTTAAAAGTCCTGCATGGACAAAAGGTCCCTTCTTTGTTGATCTTGACATTAATACTCCTCCTTCCTTAGGTAAATTACATTATTACTTAGTTCTTCTAGATACTATCATCTTGTTAGAAGCTTTATTTTTCTTTCTAGTCTTGTATCCTAGAGCTGGTTTACCCCATGGAGTAACTGGTGATGGCATACCGATTGGAGATCTACCTTCACCACCACCGTGTGGATGGTCATTAGGGTTCATTACAGATCCTCTAACTGTAGGTCTTATACCCATGTGTCTCTTTCTTCCTGCCTTACCTATAACAACATTTCCATGCTCTATGTTTCCAACCTGACCAACTGTAGCTTTACAGTTAACTGGAACTAATCTCATTTCTCCTGATGGTAATCTTAGTAATGCCTTACCATTTTCCTTAGCCATAAGCTGTGCACTTGCTCCAGCAGTTCTTACTAACTGTCCACCCTTTCCAGCTTTTAGCTCAACGTTGTGTACCAATGTACCAACTGGCATGTGCTGTAATTCTAAACAGTTACCTGGCTTTATATCTGCTCCAAGTCCTGATAATATTGTATCTCCTACCTTTATACCAACTGGTGCAAGTATGTATCTCTTTTCACCGTCTGCGTAGTGTAGAAGTGCTATATTAGCAGTTCTGTTTGGATCGTATTCTATTGTAGCAACCTTAGCAGGTATACCATCTTTATTTCTCTTGAAATCTATTAATCTATATTTTCTCTTGTTTCCGCCACCTTTATGACGTACAGTTATCTTACCATGAACATTTCTACCAGCATTCTTCTTTAGGTTAACAAGAAGAGACTTCTCTGGCTGGTTGCATGTTATTTCATCAGATACTAAAACTGTCATCTGTCTTAAGGCAGGAGAAGTTGGTTTAAACTTTTTAATAGCCATTATTAATTTCCTCCTTAATTCGATTATGCCTGTGCGAAGAATTCTATATCCTTGCTTCCTTCAGTAAGCTTAACTACAGCTTTCTTGTAGCTTGCAGTCTTTCCTACAGTTCTTCCCATTCTCTTAGTCTTTCCGTCATAGTTTAAAGTGTTAACACTCTCAACCTTAACGTCAAATATCTTCTCTATTGCTTTCTTAACTTCTGTCTTGTTAGCAGTCTTTGCAACAACAAAAGTGTATTTCTTATTTGCCATTTCAGCCATTGACTGTTCTGTTACAACTGGCTTTATGATTATATCATGTGGATTTGTCATTACGCGTACACCTCCTCCACTTTCTTAACTGCATCCTTAGTTATTACGAAAGAATCACAGTTTAATATATCGTAAACATTTAGTGTGCTTACATGACATATATTAGCACCTTCTATGTTTCTTATTGACTTAACAACATTTACGTCGTTTTCTGCAGTAACTACTAGAGTCTTCTTTGCAGTGTTTAAGTTCTTTAGTACATTTACCATTTCCTTAGTCTTTGGAGCTTCAAATGATAGTGCATCTAGTACTATTATTTCTTCTCCCTGTACCTTTGCTGATAAAGCAGACTTCATTGCAAGTCTTCTTACCTTCTTTGGTAGTGAGTAGCTGTAGCTTCTTGGCTTTGGTGCAAATGCAACTCCTCCGCCTACCCACTGAACTGATCTTATAGAACCTTGTCTAGCTCTACCTGTACCCTTTTGTCTCCATGGCTTTCTTCCACCACCTCTAACTTCTGCTCTAGTCTTAGCAGATTGAGTACCTTGTCTCTTATTTGCTAACTGACACTTAACAGCTTCGTAAAGCACGTGCTCGTTAACTTCTATATTAAATATTGAATCGTTTAATTCTATTTCGCCTACATTCTGGCCTGATACGTTTAATACATTTAACTTTGGCATTATTATTCCTCCTTTCCTTTATGATTAGTTAGAGCTTAGTGCAGACTTTACAGTCACAACTGAACCCTTAGCTCCAGGAATAGCACCCTTTATTAATAATAAATTCTTTTCAGCATCAACCTTAACTACTTCTAGGTTTTTAACTGTTACTTTTACGCTTCCCATGTGTCCAGCAAGCTTCTTGTTCTTGAATACTCTACCTGGGAATGAACAAGCACCCATTGAACCTGGTCTTCTGTGGTATCTAGAACCGTGTGATTCTGGACCTCTACTCTGACCGTGTCTCTTTATTGGACCTTGGAATCCCTTACCTTTAGATATTCCAGATACATCTATCTTGTCACCTTCAGCGAATACGTCAGCCTTTAATTCCTGACCTACTTCATATCCTTCTAGTGAATCTACTCTAAATTCCTTTAGATTTCTCTTTAGTACATTTGCCTTTGCAAGATGTCCCTTCTTTGGCTTATTAAGGCTCTTTTCCTTAACATCTCCAAAACCAACCTGTACTGCCTGGTAACCATCATTTTCTAATGTCTTTATCTGAGTGATTACTACAGGACCTGCTTCTACAACTGTTACTGGTACTACTGCACCTTCTGCAGTAAACACCTGAGTCATACCTAATTTCTTTCCTAATATACCTTTCATTTTTACCTCCTATTGTCTTACAGCGGATTACTCAAACGAGCAATCATTCTAAGATATTACTATCTTAGGCGGTTTATAATTTGATTTCTATATCTACACCAGCTGGTAAGTCAAGCTTCATTAATGAGTCAACTGTCTTTGGTGTTGGATTAGCTATGTCAATAAGTCTCTTATGAGTTCTTATTTCAAACTGCTCTCTAGAGTCTTTGTACTTATGTACCGCTCTTAGGATTGTCACTATCTTCTTCTCTGTTGGAAGAGGTATTGGACCTGATACCTGAGAACCTGCTTTTTTAGCAGTTTCAACTATCTTAGTAGCTGAGTAATCTAATAACTTATGATCATATGATTTTAATCTTATTCTTATCTTTTCGTTCTTAGCCATTTCTTTCCCTCCTTTGTTCAATATTTATATTGAACAGATAAAATTTAACCGATACACTGTTCCGGGTGTTCCGTAACTTCTTATCAGTAAATATTATCCACCCAAAACTTATTCGCCTTCTCAAGCGTACTAGATTATTTTACCAAATAAATTCCAATAAAGCAATACTTTTTATAACTTTTTTTGATTTTTTTTATTCTCATGAAATAGACGCTTTTATCCTATTTCAACATATTAAGCCAATATCGTTTTCACCTGTATTTTCATTTTAAAAATTAAACTTTCTCTTCTATTCAGCCCCTTTTTTTTAAAAAAACTTCGTGTTATAATATAGGATAGTTGTGAAAAAAAGAATGAGGTGAATTTATGAATACGATAAAAAATCTACCTATTGAAATCAGTAGTATTGTTTTTTCTTTAGGTCTTTTGGGAAGTAGTTTTTCTACATCTAATAAGAATACTTCTTTTTTCTGTACCTTATTAGGATTTTTATTATTGATAGGACTTTCTATAAGGATTTTTTCAAATCTAAGAGATTTTTATATAGAGGTAGACAATCCATTTAAACTTTCTATGTTCATTACTTATCCATTGAGTATAATGATTTTATCCATGCCATTGAATAACCTTAATCCATATATAGGATTTGGAGTTTGGCTTGTTGGATTTTTGTTGTACCTTGGACTTGTAATAGTATTTTCTTTAAAATATGCTAGAAAATTTTCTATAAATAATGTAGGTACGAGTTGGTTTGTTGCCTATGTTGGATTTGTCATTGTTTCTATAACTTGTCCTATATATACGTCTAAGCTAATATCTCTTTCTTTATGGATGGGATTTTTGCTTGCAATCGTCATATCTCCTATTGTTTTTAAATCGCTTAGAAAAAACAGATTTATGATGAGAAGACATGATATAGCTGTATTAGCATTTCCTCTATCCATTATACTACTTGGTTTTTCATATGTGTACCAAGATGGATTGTACATTATAAATAACATACTTATACTGTGTTCACAGGCTGTGTATTTGTATGTATTATTTACCCTACTTAGGATATTGCTAATGAAAAGGGATTTTGATTTTGATATCACTTCAATTACCTTCCCTTTATTGATAACAGGAATATCTCTTAGAGTTCAAGTTGGTATATGGAGTATTCTAGATCAGAATATATATCCATTCGATAAAATAGCTAATGCAGAAATTATCTTTGCCACACTAGTTCTCGTATATGTGGGAATTAAATCCCTTGTTAGAATAATAAAAAATGATTATTGATATTTATAATAAAAAAGCGTTGATTGTAATACCTATAGTTTTTAGGTTAGATATTACCTTCAACGCTTATTTATTTAAAAATTATTCACTTATATCTTCTAACTGCATAAGTAGCTGCTTATCTATTACCATTTCATTTGGTTTAACCTTTATTTCTTTTACCTTACCTCTTGACTTGGCAACTATATTTGTCTCCATCTTCATAGCTTCTATGACTATAAGTGGCTGATGTTCTTCAACCTCATCACCTGCATTTACAAGGATTTTTACAACCTTTCCAGGAATAGATGCACCTATTTGATGTGGATCACTCATATCCGCCTTTTCAACATTAGAAATCTTTCCTGCAAAGTTTTTGTCCTCTACTTCAATATCTCTCATCATTCCGTTCAGTTCAAATGTAAGTGTTCTAAATCCATCTTCCTTGGCTTCACCTATGTCCACCAATTTGATAGTCAATACCTTTCCTTCTTCTATTTCTACCTCTGTTTCTTGACCGATATTTAAACCGTAGAAGAATACGTCGCTATCTAATTTACTTACATCATAGTAGTCTGATACATGGGCTATATAGTCTTCAAATACCTTTGGATATAGGGCATAGCTTACAAGCTGTCTATCTGTAGGGTCTTTAATACCCAAATCCTCGTGAAGGTGTCTTTTTATTTCACTGAAATCTTCATCTGGTAGAAGAGAACCCGGTCTTACTGTTATAGCCTTTTCTCCCTTTAATACAACCTCTGCCAAATCCTTTGGTATTCCTCCCATAGGTTGTCCTATCATACCCTTACAATAGTCTACAAGAGAATCTGGGAAGGCTAGATTTTTACCTTCAGCAATTATATTTTCTTCTGTTAGGTTGTTTTTTGTCATAAATATAGCCAAATCGCCGACAACCTTAGATGAAGGAGTAACCTTTATTATATCTCCAACTATTCTATTTGCAACCTTATAGTTTTCTTTTACTTCTTCAAATCTATTTACAAGACCCAAGCTATCTGCCTGTGGTTTTAAGTTTGTATACTGTCCTCCAGGAATTTCAAAGTCGTATATCTCAGCATTTGAATTTATCAAATCACTTTCAAACTTGTAGTATACCTTTCTCAAATCTCTGTAATATTTTCCTAACTCATTATATCCAAATATATCTATTTGAGGATCCCTATCTGAGAATTTAAGAGCTTCTATAATAGCATTTAGAGATGGTTGAGATGTTATTCCAGCCATAGATTCTAGGGCAGCATCTACTATGTCAACCCCTGCCTGTGATGCCATCAATAGGGTTGCAACACCGTTACCGCTTGTATCATGAGTATGTAGGTGTATAGGAGCCTTTACATTCTCCTTTAACGCCCTTACTAATTCATATGCAGCATATGGTTTCAATAATCCTGCCATATCCTTTATACCTATTATATCTGAACCTGCAGCCTCTAATTCTCTAGCCATGTTTACATAATAGTCTATATCGTACTTAGATTTATCAGGGTCAAGTACATCTCCTGTATAACATATAGCTGATTCAACTATTTTTCCAGTACCCTGTGCAATTTCTATAGACTGTTTCATATTTTCAACCCAGTTTAGAGAGTCAAATATTCTAAATACATCTATTCCAGACTTTGCACTTTCATTTATGAAGTTTTTTATTACGTTATCTGGATAGTTCTTGTATCCAACTGCATTAGATGCTCTTATAAGCATCTGGAAGTTTATGCTAGGAATCATCTCTCTTAGTTTCTCTAATCTTATCCACGGAGATTCTTTAAGGAATCTATAAGCTACGTCAAAAGTCGCTCCTCCCCACATCTCTAGAGAAAACATATCCTTTTGGTAATGCTCTGTAGCCTTGGCTATATTGAATAGGTCTTGAGATCTCAATCTAGTCGCTATAAGAGATTGATGTGCATCTCTCATAGTTGTATCTGTAAATAGAAGTTTCTTTTCATTTCTTATCTCTTCTATGTACTTTTCCTTACCTAGTCTAAGTAGTTTCTCCCTACTTCCTTCAACCTTTTTAATATCCCTCATTCTAGGTTCATATATTGCATCGAAAGTTTTTCTTCCTTCACATTTATTATCGTTTACGACTACATTACCTATAAAGTTAAGAAGCTTTGTTCCTCTGTCCTTACTTTCCTTTATGTCGAATAGGTGTGGGTTTTCATCTATGAAGTTTGTACTACATTCACCTGCAATGAATTTTGGATCTAGAAGCACGTTTACCAAGAAGCCTACATTTGTCTTTACTCCTCTTACTCTCATTTCCTTTATAGATCTTACCATCTTTCTTATAGCGCCTTCAAACGTTCTATCATGAGAAATTGTCTTAACCAAAAGAGAATCATAATATGGACTTATTGTAGCTCCTGTAAAGCCATTACCTCCATCAAGACGTATACCTGCTCCAGAACCTGATCTATATACCTGAATCTTCCCTGTATCTGGCATAAAGTTCTTCTTTGGATCTTCTGTAGTTATTCTACACTGAATAGAATATCCTCTTACAGAAATATCATCCTGACCCTTTATGTTTATCTCTTCGCTATCTAGGCTATATCCCTGAGCTATTAGTATCTGACTTTGAACTATGTCTATTCCTGTTACCTCTTCTGTAACCGTATGTTCAACCTGAACTCTTGTATTCATTTCTATGAAATAGTGGTTTCCATGTTTGTCTACCAAGAATTCAAGTGTACCTGCATTGTAGTATCCAACATGCTTAGCTATTTTAACTGCATCATCACATATTCTTTCTCTTATTTCTATTGGAAGAGAAAATGCAGGCGCATGCTCTATTATCTTTTGATGTCTTCTCTGAACTGAGCAATCTCTCTCATAAAGATGAACTATGTTTCCATACTTATCTCCTAATACCTGTACCTCTATGTGCTTTGGATCTTCTATATACTTTTCTATGAATATCAAGTCTTCACCAAAGGCTTTTCTAGATTCACTTCTTGCATTTTCAAATTCAATTTCCAAATCTTTTTCATGGCGAACTATTCTCATACCTCTTCCGCCACCACCATTAGAGGCCTTAACCATTATAGGATATCCTATTTCCTTTGCAACCTCTCTAGCTTCTTTTATAGTCTTTAGTGGTTTTTCTATACCTGGTATTGTAGGAACCCCAGCCTCATGTGCAACGATTTTAGAGTTTATCTTATCTCCTAATCTCTCCATTATATCAGACTTTGGTCCGATAAATGTTATTCCATTTTCTTCACACTTTCTGGCAAACTCCGCATTTTCTGATAAAAATCCATATCCAGGATGGATGGCATCTACCTTTTTTCTCTTTGCAAGAGATATTATTCCGTCAATATCCAAATATGCATCTACAGGTCCCTTACCTTCACCTATAAGATAAGACTCATCAGCCTTTGTTCTAAAAAGACCATACTTATCTTCTTCACTGTATATACCAACACTTCTGATCTGAAGCTCGGCACATGCTCTGAAAATTCTTATCGCAATTTCTCCTCTGTTTGCAACCAAAACCTTGTTAAACTTCTTAATCATAAAACCCTCCTCATATTTATTGTTCATCTATTATTTTCAATCATATATTATTCTTATTCCCCGAATGTTCGCAACACGATATCTTAATAAGAATTCAATACCTATATTCATTATTTATATGTGTATCGATAACTTTCATATGTATACTTCGCTTATTTATCATTTATATAAATTATAGGATGTAACATTGATCTTTGAATAAATACCTATATCTTCTATATTATACAATACTTTTAGACTTTTTTCCTTATTTTTAACAAAAATAATTTAAAAAATTGATAACTTTTATTGTTATTAGTTAACATTATCTGACCTATATGATTTTACCCTCTTATTGTTAACATTTTTTTATATAATTGTTATTATTCTTTTATCCAGTTTATAATCAAAAAAGGGTAGCATTTCTGCTACCTTTTTTAATCATACTTTCTTCTATAAGTTTTATATATTATTATTTTATGGCAATATCGTATTTTTATTTACCAATTTCATCAATTTATATTTTTTCTTTAGCTATTCTTGTTTTATTAATGATAAATTTAATTAACTCTTGTATAACTAAAATACCAAATATACTATAAAGTCTTATCAATCCATTAGTCTCAAATAATGATTGTCTTGGAGTTAAAACATACCCTGATTCAAAAATAAATGCAGAAATTAAGAGTATTAATCCTTCTATCAAAATTGAAAATATAAATATTAAAATCTTTTGTTTCGTATTGTTTATTGTAATATCATTTAAAAATGAGGTTAATATAAATACTGTTGCAATAAATGATAATGTGACAAAGATACCTATGTTTACATAACTTACAACAAAATTAAATAATATATAAATTAATGCCAAAAACAAAGATATTTTTCTTAACACAGTAACACCCCCATCACTTATCATGGTAAAATTCATTTTTTCTTGATTACATCTCAGAAACTCTGTATAATCTCTCATTTTTCTCATTTTTATACCATTAGTTTCTTTATTACAAGTTTATCATTTATTTTCTTATAAATCAATGCTCTTATTTTCTGATGATAGTGTCAAGTTTTTATGGAGTTTTTTCATCCTAATTGCCAAAATAATTAATTTTCATTTTTCCTATTGATTTAACTACCTTATGTGATGGTGTAGATTCCCTTTTTTTGTATTCTCTTCTTCACAAGATTTAACTAGCTCTTTCAGTAACTTTTTGGCATTTTTCTTATCATCTTCTTTTATCAATCTCTCTAATTTATTTACTAGTTTTTTCTTTGTTATACAACGTAATTGACATGGTTTTTCTATATAAATTATAAGTGTTGATAGTAATTTTTCTCCTTCATTGTCTTTCGACTTTGAAGGATTTTTTACCATCAACGCTATATATTATACAACCTTATTATGTTGAATTTAATTATTAATATTAATGATCTATAATCTGTATTTTATAA
>F241_Great_Cormorant__coassemble_529_pt1 | contig 41119 bp, 24 predicted proteins | sample F241_Great_Cormorant__metabat2_high_PE_009 | metagenome-assembled genome bin F241_Great_Cormorant
CTTTTATTATTATCTCTTTTATTATTATCTCTTTTATTATTATCTCTTTTATTATTATCTCTTTTATTATAACTCATTTTATTCTCCCCTTAACTCATATATTCTTATATTAATAGCCGTAAGTAATTCTCTCGCATCCTCTTCATTTTTCATCCACGATAATAATTTCTTTTTAATTTCGTTATAATTGCCTTTATTTTCTTTTGTACTATTTATTCTTGCTAGAATATATGCAAATCTAGCAATATCCAAATTATTATCACCTATTAGTCTTAGGTTAATTAAATCCATCATTTTGTACCATTTTGATTTTCCTATAAATACCTTTTCTAAATCTTCTCCTTCTTTTGTTGAAGTTGTATCTTTTATAAATTTATATTTTTCACCTAAAACTTTATCTATAAAATCATCCCAAGAATAAACATGATTCATCTTATATTCTAGACTATACTTATCTATATTTTCTGTATTAGAATTTAGAATATGATTTACACTTACATTTTTTCCAAACAAGGCAACAGAGTTTTTTGTAGGTATATCATTTTCAGTCTTTCTATAACTTTTTGCTAATGTTTCCAACTCTTCCGTAATCCTTGCCATATTATATACCGGGTACCCATCAGAAAAGAATCCAATACCTGCAGAAATGGTAATCTTATCTCCACTAAAATCTTTAAGTGCTTGTCTTAGATCAACAGAAAATTCTATAATATCATCCCATGTACCTATTGCGAATATATCATCACCACCAGAATATACCAATACTATATTTCTAGCTTGAGATTCACCTTCCTTTATTACATCACAATATTTATTGAATATTTCATTTCTAGAAATATTTTTATTTCTTTCCAATATAATATTAATATTTCTCTTGAAGAAATCTGATAAATACCTTGATAGTACAACAGATTTAGAAAGAGTGATATATTTATATCCATTTTCTAAAAGATTTCCTCTTTCATCCCTATCTTCAAATCCGTATTGAAATATATTTCCCAAATTATCTATATCTGCACGCAATACTGCCAATCTTTTTATTCCCTTAGAACGCTCTACTAGTTCTCTAAATTCAATAAGATTCTTTTTTCCATTGATATCATTTTCAGTCTTGGGATTATAATTTCCTATCCATATATTTTTACACAACTTATCTTTCGAATAATAATTATTAATAGAATAATATCTCTTTATCTTGTTATTATCTTCTTTCATTAATCCCTTTATTGTTTCTTCATTTTCTATTTTTAGATAAACATACTTTCTGTCAACATCTGAATAAGAAGGCAAATAAAAAATACTTCCATCAACTTCTTCATTAAATTCTACTAAAAATCTATCCTTTATATTGTATAGCATAGATACTTGTTTTCCAATTTCTATATAAGACTTACAAGAATTACAAATACAAGTATCATCATCAAGCCTATTTTTCGCTAATATTTCATTTACCTCATTCTTTCTGCATATTCCACACTCTTTAGTATTATCCCATTGATTTTTATTATTTAGAATACTATTTTCATCAAAAAGCTTCTCTAATTGGATCTTAGAATATCTTTGCAATTTTCCCCTAGATGCTTTACTTGACAATCTTCTAAAAATCTCACTTAATATATTTTTATTTTTTATTTTTTCACCGAATCCATTTCCCAATTCATATACATTCGTTTCTGTATATGCCACTTCGTAATATATTTTTGTTCCAAGTTCCTGTAATAAAAAATAATTTATTATTTCTTTATATCGGTCTAGAACATGCTTTGATTTTTCAATATTGGGAAGTATCATATAAAACTTACAACCTCCACTATAAAGTAGGTTTGCTCTAGATAAACCTAGTTCTGAAAGAATATCATCTATTATATGTTCGATAAATAGCTCAAGATACAAAGAACGTCCTCTAAGCGATTTCATTGCTGATTTAGATGTAATATTATATATAAAATCCTGAATTCCTGTAAATTCTCCACTGACTATTAGAAATTTCTTTTTAAGTCTACTTCTCTTGTTATTTTCTTTATATTCTTTTTTGTAATCATTTATATTATTTTCAATATCATACATATACATACACGCAGCCAATGCCGTAGTTAGCTTAACATGATCAAAGTATGATACATCTGGATAGTCTACATACGAACTAGAAGGAACATACTGGCTTATCTCTTCAAAAATTATCATCAACCTTTCAAGAGATACATTGTCTTTCATCTGGTTCATTTCTCTTTCAAAAACATTCAATATAGAAGTATATTCTTCTCCTTCTATTTTCAGTATATTTTCTTTTGGAATATTAAAGCTATCTTCATTGTATGTCATACTTCTATCAAAAGATTTTTTTATAGTGTTACTATTTCTATCTATAGAATTAAAAATAGAGTTTAGTGGTGATTTTTCAATACCCTTCTCATTAGATTCTCTTTTTATTCTATCAACTCCTGAGGCTATATTATCAGCTTCATAAACTATATAGGCAAGAGAATCTTTTTCTATGTCTGCTTTTTGCAATTCTTCATAATGGTGATATTTTATCATGTCCAGAATTTCTTCATCTTTTATATATTTTTTTATATATTTTTCTCCTGCTTTTACATGAGATAAATTATATTTCATTTGCGTACTTCGTCTGACTAATTTTCCTATATCGTGTAACAAGGCTCCCATTTGTAGTTTATTCATTTTATCATCCATACTATACCTCCTTTATAAAATATTTTTCCTTATAACTTTTAATTCTACTATTTTCTTTAATTTGAATTCAGTTTATCTATATACATAAAGGCAATAATAATTAATTATATTATTATAAATCACCCATTTAATTTGTAGATAATATACTATTCGGATTTTTAAGAGTGCTAAATCATAGGATATTAGTCTGTAATCTAGCACTCTTATTATGTCATTTTTTATTTATTATCATTTTTACATACTACAATTTTATTCATTATTTCCTTGTATATACTCAAACCACTCTTTATTGCTTATAGCAGTCTTCATCTGAATTTTTCCTTCATCATCTTCTGTATTCTTGTACTCTTCTAATAGATTTTTTACTGCTAATAATCCCTTTCTAGCAATATTATAAGCACCATTAGCATCTGCATCCTTTGGCAATCCCTCTATTTCTTCATTAGAATTATAGAATTTATTCGGTTGATACTCAACAGGTGATATAATGCTATCTTCCTTATCATCTGAATTTCTCATTCTTAATGATGTTTTAAACATATCGTAGAATTCGTTTAATAATATTTTGTGTTCCAAAACAAGGGCCTTTAATTCCTGTCCATCTTTATAATCTATTTCACATTCATTCAAGACTGTTTTTAATACTTCTGTAGGATATACTTTTTCAGTAACCCATTTGCCTAATTTATTTCTCGAGTTTATTATCCTATATCCATTGGTACAAACAGACCATTGTTTCCTATGTATAGGTTGATTTATCTCGTAATTATCAAAATCAAAGTCAAATCTAAACATATCAATTTCATTGTCATATTTTATAGAATCCATTTTTTCAAAGAATTCTTTCTTAGAAGCCTGAGTTGTATCGCCTCCAAATCTAAATACATTGACAAAACCTGTTAATGGATCTATTTTAGAAGTATATCCAGCCGGTACATAGAATATAATTCCATTATTGCTAGATGTGCTCATTACATCTTCTATCGGTCTAGCTAGTTGGTATCCTCTATATACACTTCCATCTTCTCCAAATTTTCTATCTTTAAATACAAGATAGCTTAATTTGTTTGTAAGCATATTTTCAAACTTTTGATAGATTTGCTTCTCTACCTTCATTCTACCTCTTTTGAAACCAACATTTAAGTTTTCCATCACTATTATAGCCTCATACTTTTCTACTAGCTTCACTATTTCATATACTACCTGAGATATATAGCCTTCTTTTAGATTCTTTATATTTCCTATAGTCTTCCAGCTTTTTCTAGCTGCATTTCTGCTCTTTTCTTTTATATCAAGTTTGTTTTGGTAATCAGAGCTTCCAATCATATTAAGTGAACGCTGTTCTATGATTTTTCCATTTTTATCTATAACGGTTACATAAATTAAGTTTCTCTCTCCACGATCTATTCCTATTATATTGACTCCTTTATTTTTCAAAATCATTTTTGAAACATAGGAATTTAACATACTTCCTTCTTTTGCTTCTGGATTAATTTTTATAGGGAAATGGAAGTAATACTGACTCTGAGTATATCTTCTATCCTTCACTATATCATGGGTAATTGTTCTTATAGTTCCTTTTTCCATGTATTTTTTTGCTTCTTCACTTATATAAGCCTCAGAACCATTTTCTAATGCTCTATTTATCTCTAGTATGATTTCTCCTGGAATAGATTTTTTCACACCATCTTCTATATATGTCTTATTTATAATCCTATCTCCCACTTTATGAATTACAGGATTTTCTATACTTTTTTCCCTGAAAAATATTTCAGCATTACCTGATAATCTTACATTAGGTCTTTCTAAATTAATATCTTCAAACAGTGACTTGAAGTACATAGTGTGAAGGTTTTCTTTTCCAGTTCTACTAGTAGAAAAATCCTTATTGTATATTTGAAATAATAAAAGGTCTCCACTCTCCACCAAACTATCTATCTTATTCTTATCTATCTTTTCAAACTTAACACTGTACGAAGCCTTTGAAACAGCTGTATAAAACTCTGATATATCCTCATATTCTTCAGGTTTCTTTAATAGGCTATAATCAAATGTTAGAGTAGACTTATATGAATTTAAAAATCTAATACATCCATCTATTGCCGTATTCAATGCATCTCTATATCCAGAAACATCATCTGGATTATTTTTCAGATAATCTTTTTGGAATTTTTTCTTTCCATCAAATTCTACATTGTAGACATCGTACAATTTTTTTGAAACTACAAAAGGTGTTTTAAATTTATTCGTATTCAATGTATAATCACCTTCATGACCTTCTGAAAAATACGCCTTTACTTCCTTTGTAAACATACATTTTGGCAGCATTTTATTAGGACCCGGGAATAGATTATACTCCATCTTTTCAAAGCAGTCGTTTTCTGCAGTAATCTCGTCAAATTTAACATTTTGAATATTTTTAATTATTCCAAGGTAGTATAAACCATTTCTTCTAAGTATTATACTTCTGTTATCATTTTCCTTAGATTTCGACCATCCATCTGCAAGAGATGGTATATTAAAATTAAGCTTTATCTTTTTAGAATTGAAAGTTGCTTTTGTTACATAATTTCTAACAAGATTAAGTAATTTTGTATTTTCACTTAACATAGCAAGCAATCTTTCGTATTCATAATAAAATCCTGTATCTATATCTACTTCATTTTTAGAATTTAACCCCTTGTAATCATGAATTAAATCCTGCATTGAATCAGAATATTTCTTAAATTTTTCTATATTTTCTTCATGTTTTATTTCTGAGAAATCTATATTTTTTAGCATATCAACTACTTCTTCTAGACCGTCTCTACAAGACAAGATATCTTGATTGATAATATGTTTGTATTCTTCTAGTACATCAATTTCAGTATCCCTTAGATATCTTTGCACAAAATCAAGTGTAAGAGATTTAGGTCTATATACTGATGTTTCATCTGTTATGCCTAATTTCTTATTTATATTATTCTCTTCTTTTTTGGATAATTTCTTTCCCTTTTTTTGTGATAATATTTCTTCGTACAATTTATTTTTCATTTCTTGTACGACTTTTGCGTAATCTTTATATTTTCTAAATGAAATTTTATTTAGAAGATTTATAGATATATATATTTTTTCCAAATCATATGATTCTATATTACTAATTAAATTATCTACAGAATCCAATATATTTGTATCCTTAAATACTCTTATAGTATTATTTATATACTCATATAGTTCTTCATCACTTTCTATCGCCTCGGAAATCTTTGCTTCATTCTTAGATAAAATCTGCTTTCTAAGCCTCATCATTTGTCTAAGCCTATTTTCCTTATCATTGGTTTGATTGTATGCATTTATCTCCTCATTGATACCTGTATACTTTGTATCTCCTATTGCATACCCTCCCAATATTGTGTTATACAAATCTATACCTTTTTGTATTAAAAATCTATTATAATTTTTAGGAAGAAAATAATCTTTTAATTTTTCATCTTCTCTTATATAATTCATTTTCTTTAGATTTTCTTCCACCTTTTCAATTATTTCCGGTGCTTTTATTTCTAATGTCTCAAATGACTTTATATTAGAAAAATGTGTTATAAAATTATCATTAACCATTCTGTAATACAATGATGTTGGAATATCTTCAACAGAAAAAACGTTCGCCCTATTCTCATAAAATCCTGTAAAATATATTGTAAACTTATTAAATACATTTAATATCTCTTTCTCTTTTTCAGATATATTACTGCTTTTTAGTAATGTATCTAAAAACTTACTTCCTGATAACGATTTGTACTCTTCACTTTTTGAAATTATAGAATGAAGTTTCTTCCTATACTTCTCACACTCTTTCATAATCTTATCCTTATCAGTATTTTCTTCATTGAGCATATTGTATAATGGTTCAAAATCTATATCTACATTAGAATAGATTTTATTGATACATCTTCTATATGCATCATCAATCATTTCTTTTACAATAGGATAATTTGTCGATCTTATATAATCGTTTTCCTTCTCTGCCTCCAAATACGCTTCAGTTCTCTTATCCGGAACTAATCTAAATTTTAAAGTTCTGCTAATCTCATATAGATTAGTAAATTCATCAAAATATCTCTTCATCTCTACTCCTCCTTATTTTTTTGATAAATTTTGATTTATTTAGTTTTATAAATAATTCATGGGCTTTTATCTATTTTTAAGAGTAATCTACTATAGTAGAAATTTTTTATTTTTAAACATTTTTATATTTTACAACCCATATATTTTATATTATCTATAAGAGTATAAATTATATTTTTATAAGATATAAATATAACAAACATTCAACAATATAAAACAAAATATAATCCATATTCATAATATCATTTTTTTCGTTTTTTGTATATACTTTTTTTATATTTTTTATTTTTATTTAATTTTATATATAATTAATTTATAGCATATATTTTTTTGTAAATGCAATTAACCTAATTAATATTCTTCAAAATAGGCTCTCAATTATATACTTAATCGAAGCCTATTCCATACATTTATACTATTATTATATCCTTATCATCATGTTTCATGAATCCATACTTTATTATATCTTTATCATGTTTTACATTAAAAATTACAACACTATCGGATTCACCAAAGTCTTCTCCAAACTTTTTATCTATTTTTTCTATAATATTTTGTAATACCCTATCTCCATTATCAATTTCAAACACTGAATATTGTATTCTATGCCCGAATTTCGATATATATTTTGAAAATCTACTTCTCAACTTATTATCACTAATATCATAACTAAGAACTATCATAAAAACCTCCTTATTTCATACTAAAAAATAAATTTTTCATATTGAGATATATCTTTTCCCTTAACATACGATCTGTAAAATTTTTGGATAAACATAAATATATCCTCGTTGTATTCGTTTATTGCTTGACTAAAAATCTGTACATATTTTTTGTTATTTTCCCATTTTAAAATATATTTCTTATTCATTACCTTAAAATCTTTCTCAGATATTTGATTTATGCACTCATAAATACAATTTTTACATTTCTCCACGTTTGTTTGTTTATATAAATCCATTTTAAATGTCTTTATATTAAATATAGTATCTTTGAATTTTTGTAAATATTCTAAATTTTTATGGGGTAAATTTATATTGTATTTTTTATTATCATCATGACTTATTATACTTATTTTTTTTACTTCATAACCCATTTCTATTAATGCAAAGTATTGAGCATATAATTGAAATATATATCCGTCATATATTTTGTTAACGTGTTTTTTTCTTTCTATCAGCTCTCCTGTCTCCATATTATAAATATCAATTTTACCTACAAGACCATATTCGTCACTATATACATCCATAGATGTGATTATGTTTTTCGAAGTAGAATATTTGTTATGGTCTATTATTTCGTGTACATGACTGCCCTGTATTTGTTTTTCTGTATGATAATATATTGTATCTAAGTTACCCATCAATTTATGAAAATATATAGATATCGGACAAAATATAAAATCATTTATTTCTGATATTCTTATTAAACCTTCCTCCATAAGTTCCTCCTTTTTAGTATTTTAAGCTAGTGTTGTTTCACATTTTTAATATTTATATACTCTATCTACATAAGTAGAAATTTATTATAATTATTAAACAGAAAAACATTTGATTTTGTGTACAGTATCTACAATAGTAGAAATTTATTATAATTATTAAACGCTAAGTCAGAAGAGATTATAGCTGAGTATCTACAATAGTAGAAATTTATTATAATTATTAAACTTGCTAGCTTGTAGCCTCTGCTAAGCATCTACAATAGTAGAAATTTATTATAATTATTAAACGAACGGACACTCAATACTTAAATCGGCATCTACAATAGTAGAAATTTATTATAATTATTAAACACTACCCCCGGTCATTTTCAAACGAAAATCTACAATAGTAGAAATTTATTATAATTATTAAACAAAGCAATGACTGGAAAAACAAATACATCTACAATAGTAGAAATTTATTATAATTATTAAACTTGAGTTGCGATATGATTTTATTTTTATCTACAATAGTAGAAATTTATTATAATTATTAAACTTGTCCAATCATGGATGTTATAATCGAATCTACAATAGTAGAAATTTATTATAATTATTAAACTTCTTTGCAAGCAGTTCCATTTGTAAATCTACAATAGTAGAAATTTATTATAATTATTAAACTAGTGTCGTAGCCTTCAACGAAATCGAATCTACAATAGTAGAAATTTATTATAATTATTAAACCTAAGAATATAGAAGCAAGTACGAAATCTACAATAGTAGAAATTTATTATAATTATTAAACTATAAAAAACAAATCGACCTTATGGAATCTACAATAGTAGAAATTTATTATAATTATTAAACAAAGATTTATCGGAGTTAACTGCAAGTATCTACAATAGTAGAAATTTATTATAATTATTAAACATTTATTAATTGGTCAAAAGAATGGAATCTACAATAGTAGAAATTTATTATAATTATTAAACATATATATCATAATCTGAAATATTCCCATCTACAATAGTAGAAATTTATTTATAATTATTAAACCCTTTTCAATTCCTTCTAGAGTGTAATTATCTACAATAGTAGAAATTTATTATAATTATTAAACATAATAAGTCGTAAGTACTTAAGAGGTATCTACAATAGTAGAAATTTATTATAATTATTAAACTTGCAGTAAATTCAAGTTACTTTAAGAAATCTACAATAGTAGAAATTTATTATAATTATTAAACTTGTTTGTTACCTTGTCATACTCATAATCTACAATAGTAGAAATTTATTATAATTATTAAACTTAGGAGGGCATGGTTGGAGTTGTTTCATCTACAATAGTAGAAATTTATTATAATTATTAAACCAAGTAATGTCAGTATTTGCAGAGCTTATCTACAATAGTAGAAATTTATTATAATTATTAAACTATTAATAATTATTATCTAAAGGGGGATCTACAATAGTAGAAATTTATTATAATTATTAAACATCAGTTTGATAGAGGCTGGTCAAGGTATCTACAATAGTAGAAATTTATTATAATTATTAAACTAGAATATTCAAATTTGAATTTATTAATCTACAATAGTAGAAATTTATTATAATTATTAAACTCACAAACCAATATAAAAATACTAGTATCTACAATAGTAGAAATTTATTATAATTATTAAACCTAAAACTAACACTTTCCTTCAAAGTATCTACAATAGTAGAAATTTATTATAATTATTAAACGATAATGGTGGTGGAGATAATGATTATATCTACAATAGTAGAAATTTATTATAATTATTAAACTGAAATCTGATAAGAAGTATGCATTATCTACAATAGTAGAAATTTATTATAATTATTAAACTCAATAAGCAACGAGACTGTATTCAATATCTACAATAGTAGAAATTTATTATAATTATTAAACTCGCTCCACAAAAAAAAGGGCTTCGCAATCTACAATAGTAGAAATTTATTATAATTATTAAACAGATAAGATCAAGAAAGGTCTTAAATATCTACAATAGTAGAAATTTATTATAATTATTAAACAAAGCCAGTTTTTAGCTGACTTTAGTGATCTACAATAGTAGAAATTTATTATAATTATTAAACATCCCCCCAAGTTCTATACTTGAACTATCTACAATAGTAGAAATTTATTATAATTATTAAACCCTATTGCAATAGATATATTGAAATATCTCATTTCTAGGGTTTATAATTGCAAACCTATTTTTTCATGTTTCAAAAACACTTATTTTTAGCTATTTTTGAAACATATGTGCCTAGGTTTGTATATTTTTATTATATCATCTTTTTTTATTTTTTTCAATGATTAGCTAGGTTAAGATATTATTGATTTTTTTATAATAATACCAACATTAAAATGCTTAAGGATATTTTATGTTTCTGACAAAGATGGAATTTTTTTACAACATTACTGCCTTTTACATTTACAATATTATTGCCTTTTGCAACTGCATTTGTATATGAGATATCTAGGACATTTACGATTGAATCTTTATATGCATATACTGTATTAATAGATGTTTTAAATTTCTCCATTATATTTATTCTAAGTTTTTGTATACATATTGTAAATAGCTGTACTATGTGGAATTCATCTATTCCTAACACTTTTGGTAAGTAGTTTTTATTGATTTTAAAGATATTAGATCTAAGAACTCTCTGTACTGTAGAACTTGAAATACTATATGTAGATGCAATATGCTTCATAGAAACATTATCTGCTAGTTCTAGGTTTATACATTCTTTTACTTTATTTGAAATAAAGCAATTTTTTTGAACCACAGGTGTTTGTGCCATAAAGGTTCTACAACAGTGTTTGCAATAAAAGCGTTGTTTTTTTAATCTCAACATTAATGGTTTTGAATTAAATTGACCTACCAAAATATTTGTAACTTGGTTTCCATTTTTGACAATATTGTAATCGTCTTTTGTGATTCTACAATGTTCACATTTAGAAGGATCGTATATTAGTTCGGCTTCAACTATTGTATGTTCGACACCTCTAATAACCTTAGATTTAAAAAAATTACCAGTAAATTTTATATTTTTATCGTCAATTCCTATTATTTCTGCTATAATTGTATTATAAGACATGTCAATTCTCCTTTGTAATATTATTTTGCTTAACTTTATTATACAACGAGATTGACATGTTTTTCTATATAAATTATAAGCGTTGATAGTAATTTTTCTCCTTCATTGTCTTTCGACTTTGAAGGATTATTTTTACCATCAACGCTATATATTATAGAGCCTAATTTTTTTCATTATACCTGGAGACTTTCTATTTTTACTTATGTTTTATATAAACACATATTATTGTAAGTCTAGGTTAAAATACGCTTTTTTCAATGTTATAACATTAGCTTTTGTATCATTTCCTTCATATTGCACGACATCAACTTCATGCTTTCCTTTAATCATCAGATTTTTTGGTAATTCAATTGTAGAATCAATATCTGCTCCTTGTCCCTTTAAAATCTGTATTCCATCAATATATACATAATAATACAACTTCTCATTGAAATTATTTAATTGAACAGATGCAAAAGAACCAAACTGATTTGTTTTCCATAAAACAGTAGGAATATTTCCATTTTCTGTTGTTCCACCCGCTGTTGAAAGTACAAAAGTTCCTTGTCCTATTTCACTCTCATCTTTATATGGACTCTTTAGGATAATATTCTCTTTTTGTACTATTTTTTTTACATCATTTTTTTTATTTTCTATTGATGATTGATTTCCACAACCTGACAAACCAAACACTATTATACCGGACATAATTATAGACACAATTTTTTTCTCTAATTTCATGAAATTAAACCTCCATAATACCCTGTTGATATTTTTAGCTTTATTTTAGTTTTCATATTAGTTTATTGTTTCTAACATCGTTTACTAAAACTTTATTTTATAATTAATTCTGTAGAAATTATTCTACTCCCAGAGCTTTAAATACAGCATCTTCAGCACTTTGATACGGAATTATTTGAAATGCACTCATAAGTTCTGGTGGAACAGTTGCAAAGTCTACCATGGAAGTAGCTGGAATAAGTATTCTTTTTGCACCACTATCATGACATGCTTGTAAGACATTTGCTAATTCATCTACCTTGATCATTGTCCCTGCAATACTAATTTCACCAAGTACAACTAGGCTTCCTAGTGTAGGTTTTCCTAATGCAATAGAGCATAATGCTATAAGTGTTGGTAAAGCTAATTTTTCCGTCATACCAATTCCTTGTAAATCTTGATAACTTACAATATAATTTTTTTGTGTTGTACTAATAGAACCACTTATATGCATTGCATTTGCTTTCAAAAAATTAAATGCTGTATTCGTAGCTTCCTTACATCTAGAATCATTTCCCAATCCTGTTCTTTCAAATTTTCCATTTCCTGGTAACATCTGTGACTCTAGACGAAATGCACCAATCATTCCAGATTTTCCTTGGGTCACGGTATACACCTGTCCTGGATTACAAATACCTTCTGGGATGAGTTTTGAAACACCTTGTTCTGGAACAGATATGTATTTTTCATCATATGTTTCATTATCTATATATGAAAAATTCACATCATAAAATTCCATTCCGCCCAATTTTTTTAATTGCTCTTTTACTCGTCGACGCATTTCTAAGGATATTTGTAATATCTCTTCAAGCTCTTCTTTTGAAAATTCACCATGAGGGTATATAAGTTTCAAAAATCCTCCTACCATTTTTCTCACAGCAATTGTATCTCTCTGATTAAGATTTTTCCCAAGGCGAAAATATTTATCTAAAGAATCACCGTATTGTTCTTTTCTTAACTCCCTCATAAATTCTGCAAGATAATCTGTTATAAATCCATATTCATCTGTAAAATGATGTGGTCTGAATTTAGGAATTTCCCAACCTGGTATATAACAATGCATACGATCAAGAAATGCAGTATCTGTTCCCATTTCAGGAGGAAACGGATCAAATAAACTTGAATTTTTTAATAGTACATCTACACTTTGATTTATATTACCTACAAATACCATAGAAGCAGAAGCTGCCTTTTCTTCCTTACCACGTGCAAAAGACCCTGATGCCATATAATCCTTCATTATCTGTATCCCATCTTTATCCTTAAAATTAATGCCTGCAACCTCGTCAAACGCAACACAATCCCATAGACCAACAAGACCTATTGTCTTTCTTCCCATATTATAAAAAAGATTTGCTACAGTAGTTTGTCCACCAGATACAAGAATACTATTAGGAGAAATCTCTTTGTATAGATGTGATTTTCCAGTACTTCTTGGACCCAGTTCACAAAGATTAAAATTATTTTCAACCAATGGAAGCATACGAGCTATAAGTAACCACTGTTCTCTTTCACTTAATTCTTTTGTCTCCATACCAATAGATCTAAGTAAAATAGTCATCCATTCTTTTTTTGTAAATTCTTTTCTACCATTTTTTAGCTCATTAATTTCTATATGTGGCATTTGTATTGGTGTTAATTTTCTAATATAAATCGGATATAAATTTTTTTCCTCTTCATTATAAATATATTCAAGTTGTACAATACACCAAATACCACCACAAAGTAATCTATCAAATTTACTAGGATATTCCTCTGAAATAGGTATATTTTTTATCCCTAAGTTTGAAAATTCAGCTTCATAAATATCCTTTTTTATATTAAGATGTACAGTTATTCTATCAATAATTGTATATGTACCTTTTTGACGAAGCAGAGATTTAATCTTCTCTGCCTCATCAGGTCTAACATAATTATCCGCAAGTATTTTTTTAACATTATTCACGCCCTCTTCAATTACAGATGGGTCATCTGAACTACAATATTGTCCTAAAAGAAATTCAAGAACATACGTAGGCACATTAGCTCCTTCTTTTATAGATTTGGTCAAATCCTTACGCACAATTTTTCCATCAAAGTATTGACGTAATCTTCTATTCAGCTCCATATCATCAATAGTCACCGACATTCACCTCCCCAATTAAAAGAACCCAAAATCATTTGCAAAAGCAATGTCAACAATGATTTCATGTCTTAATTGCTCTATATTTTTTTCATCATATATCACCAAGTAATACTTTTCTGAACTATCATATTGTCTGTTTTTAAAATTGAATCTGAGGCTGAAAATACGCTTGATAGCTTCATTTTCTTTTTTATCTGCAATTACAATATGTTCATTAGATATTTGTTCGTTACTCTCAGATACAAAATAAACCTTATATCTAGCTTCCTTAAATAAATCACTTACTACTTCCTTTTGTAAAAGATCGATATTAACAATCAAATTAGTAATCTTATTTGGCGGATTAATTAATTCTAATTGTACAAAAGATGTTTCTTTTTTTCCACGATCCAACTTCACCCTCACTACCGGAACTATCATTTCCTGAGGTGAACTTCCACCGTGAACAAAATTCTGTCCTGCTCCCGGTGCCTTAAAAATATCTGAACCAATTGGATAACTAACATATCTATCATCCTTATTTTCAAGTATGGAACCAATAGTTATGGAATTTACACCTTCAACATCAAGTTTTTCACGTGATAGGCAATATCTCTTACCTATAACATCTTTTGATGATATCCTTCCGATTTTGTCAGATTCCTCTATCTTATTTCTTTTATAAATAAATCCGTGATCTGCAGTAACGATGAAATTGTGGGTATTTGCTTGATTTGAAAGCTTTTTGATCAAATCATATATTTCTTTTATTGCTTCTTCACAAGCTATAAATACCTCATTTTCTGTTTTTGCAGCATCTCCTCTGGCATCAATCTGATTATGATAAATATAAACAATATCCTGACCATTAAAAATGTCTCTAAGCTCCATTTTCTTCATATTTTTCAAAGAATCAAACTGAATACACTTGCTATTTGGTTTTGCCTGCTTTAATATCTCATCTCTTTGATCTGTTGATGCACAAGCTCTTCCATCTATTAATACCTCGAATTTTTCACTATACTCTATTTTTTTGTATGGAAGTAATGATGCCATACCTAAGGCAGTATTTGATGGAAGAACACCTAATATTCCTTCTATGCTAGGATTTGCTTTTTCATCGGCTTTCAACTTTTCAAACAAGGTCATAGCAACCTCATATCTCATCGCATCAGAAATAATAACTACTGTTTTTTCTTTAGTGCTTCTAAAATTGTGTTCGAAGAAGTTTATTTGTAGTTTTTCCTTTTCATCATATCTATCTTCTATAAATTCCTTATTCCAATTTGTAATAATTGGATTTAGATACTCATTAGTATATATATTTTCTACGATATCTTTTAGTTCTTCATATGGACTTATATCTTCTATATAATCTAGATGATAATTAAAATATCTATATCTTCTATCCATCTCATATAGGTTATTTGTATATTCTCTTATAAGTTCTTTAATTCCTGTAATAAATTTATACCTTCCAAAGGATATTAAAGCATAAGCATTTTCAAGGACAAAATATTCATGTTTTAATACTTCACCGAAATGTGTTTTACGTCTTTTTTGGCAGAGTTCAATTATATTCATATCAGCTATTCTAATACCTATATCCTCATTTTTAAGACGTATTATCATTTTATTAATTAATATCTCATCAATCCCCTTAAATATATTACAATTACACATCGCATCAATATCTATCCTATCTAATATCCTTTGAGCCTGTAATTTTTCCCAGGCATCTTTAGATAATTCATCAAATAGATCTGAATATATTTTGCTGTTCATAAGGTTGTCCAAAAATGCTAAAACATTTCCAAATTTGTACAAAATCAAATCCTTCCATGAACTTGGTACTTCAATATCCATTGTTCTTGTAGCATAGGTTGCAAACATAGATAATATGAATTTTTCAAGACTTGGTGCCTCTTCCTTGTAGGAAAATACCTTTTCTATATGTCTCCAAAATACGTCTAACATACCGTACTTTTCAAATTCCTCAAGATACTCATTTTCATCCATTTTACCCGTTGCAAGAATAGATTTTAACACCTCATCTAGGTTGACAAACTTACTTTTACAAAGTACACTCATAATTGCAATTTCTATACCATCTCTATCTGATACGTCCGGTTGTAGTGCTTTGAATTTTCTTGTTCTTTCTTTGTTTGCAAAAAACTTAATATGCTTTTGAATTACAGCCTTGTTTTCATCATTAATCCCCAATTCTGCACATAACAACGATGCCCTATCTGCAAAAAACTCCTTGGAATAAAATATCATATCTGCAAGGTGGTTTTCTCTTATATCTGGTTTTGCAAAATCTGCATAAACTAGGTAATTACTTGTGGTATCTTCACATTCTAATAAATGCTTTATATAAAATTGATTGTCCTTTTGGAGATGAAGGATATTTGCATTTATCAAGTTTAATGAATTTATATCCTCTAAAAACTCGGCATCTGCATCATACCAAAATACTAACTTTCGCACATCTCCTTGAAACTCACTATTTAATTTATCTTCAATCTGTTTTAGATTTAATTCTGACATTTACTTACATCACCTCTATAACTTTGTGCTTTAATTTCATTACAAATATCAATTATAAATCCTATTAAATTAAAATAACATTCACATAAATGCCTCAAAATATAGTGTAGTGGCTCACCAAAAGAGAGTTCATAACTTGATAATGATGTCACGCCTATAGAGAGTCTATGTGTCATTTTATTTCTAACTTCTCTTATATATTTATAACTTCCTTTAAATTTTCCCGGTAAAATATCTTCTTCTTTTAAATACTCAATTATATTTTGTATAGTCTTTGGTGGATCATTTTTCCAATATTTTTTTAATGTTGATTCCTGACTTGAAAATATTCGTCCATGATGTATATCCTTTATTTCCACATTTAAATTGTACCTTAAATTACATAAATGTGCCAATATATCCCATAGAACCCATATTCTAAATATTGCATTTTCCACGTAATAATATGCTAAAATATATTCACAACTAGACGCACAATTATATCCTTCAATGATATCTTCTTTATAGCTATACTCTATTGCCTTTTTTATAGAATACCGGATTTTATACCTTAAATCAGTAATAGTTGTATATATACTTTCATAATCTGTAATTCTAGAAAATCCTTCTATTAAACCTTCATCATATAAAATCTCTTTATTTTCACCTTTAATCACATTAAAAGAAAATTTTTTATTATCCAAATATAAATTCATTTCAAATGGATTTTCTTCTGAAAATTCATCTTCTATTAATTTAAATAAATATTTTTTTTCTTCTTCATTTTGCTTATTCATATTAATAACCTCATATCTTTGCAAGGATTTGATATTTTTCTCCATCGCTACCTGTTTGCACTTTTTCGTAGTTGACTTTCACCCCATCATCTAAGTCTATATCTATACGAGAAAGGGCTAAGTGAGCTACCATTGCATCATAATCCTTTGTTTCTTTTAATTGTTTTTGTAGTTTTTCTTTACGTTCATTTGCTTTCTTAATCTCTTTTTTATCAGAGCTATTATCAATAATGTCTTGCATATTTGCTATTTCTCTCTCATAAATACGCTGCATTCTGTGTAGGTATTCCACACGCATATTTCCTATGGTGTCAGCATTCCAACGGTGCATATAGCACAGTGCCTTAAAACCATTTTGTTTTCCACTATCAAATAGCCAGTAAATAGGTTTCTTTTGATATGTTTTGTTGTGATCCTTAATAAAATTTTTCAAGAAGTAGTTACGAATAACCTCTCTACTTGTGCTTCCCTTATTCCCTAATGCATCCGCTATGAATTTGAGATTTTCTTCTAACTTCTCTTTACCATAAACAGTCTCAATCCACTTACAGAATAGACCTACAATGTCATCTTCAAAGTAATCTTCATCAGTGATAGGTATGCAGTTATCTTCATCTGGAATAAAGCTTGTGTATTTACTACTATCCCAATCTCCACCTGCATAGGCTAGACCATCTACATCAAGAGAATAACGCCCAAGCATACAACCTACAGCGTAAGAAATAAGGGATTTAATTACATCTTGTTTTGTTAGGATGTACTTATTGCCACTTATATCATCGTAAATATCTTCTTTATCATCAAAAATTTTAGTAACTGTAACATACTTATCTGATACCTCTGGAGTTAATTCATCTTCCAAACCGTATATTTCAATAAAAATACGATTTAGTTCTTCTTCGCTAGTCTTTAACTTATCAAATCTTTTATCACATATCTGCTTCCACATATCATAAGCAGATTCTATTGTATATGCTTTAGGTCTATTTTTTTCATATATTTTAAATCCATCATCAGAGTTAATCTCAATTTCAATAGTTGGCATAACTTTTCCATTACCTAAACCGCTATATAATGATACTCCATATTTTAAAAGGGGATGATTAGTGAAATCCCAAGAGGTTTCAAAGGAGTCCCAGTCTGTTTTACTTTCATCAACGACTAATGTTACAATTCCATCAAATTCCTTAGCGTATATACTACTTACTGATGGTATTTTAGCAACTGTACCGGCCCCAAAATTAATAGTTGGATTTATCAATTTTAATAAAACTGATACTACCTTAGAATTAATTAATGCTAAATATATGGATTCTAACTCTGAAGGAGGAAACATGGATGAACCAGATGAATCAAACAAACCATTAAAATCAGTTAATCTTGCACTCGTATCAGCAGAAGTAACTGCATTCCAAGTTATATGTCTTTTAAAAAATAATTGTTTACTCCTTAAATTAGCTGTTGAATTTTTTAATGATTCTCCATCATTTTTCCAATATATAATATAATGATTATTTCCGTACCATTTTCTGTAGTTCCCTCCCTTATCATAAGGAACCCAATTTTTTTGATGATAAATAGTGTCTTGTCCTGTTTTCAAGTTAAACCCTATTTTATTAAAATCAGTTTCATGCCATAGTCTCAAGAATTTGTCATTATCCCCTGTATCACTACCTTTTTTTACTGGAAACAAATCTCCTATTGATTGTTCTGCAAAAATGTTATAAATCTTATCACTCACCCAATATGCCACAGGGCTTCCTGGTATTTTGGAGAAGTTATATTGATCTGCTTCGTAGAAATACCCACAATCCTTATTTGCTAGGGCTTCAAGTACCTTTTCTTTTTGTACTTCCATACCTCCCTTAAAATCTGATAATCTAAAGCAAAGAGCTTTCTCCTTAGCTTTTTCATTTTTCAATACAAAAGAACATATAGGAACAGTTGCCTCCTCAAAGGCTGAATATTCCATCTGTATTAAGGAAACAATGGACTTATTATTTATAATGTGTTCACGAAGTTTTTCATATGTTTTAATAAACATCCATACAAATGGTGTCATAAATGCTGAATAGCCATTTAAAGTACAGTATTCAAAATTTCGATAAATAAATACACTAAATAAGTCTCCTGAATAATCCTTGTAATTATCTACAATGAATTTCTTAAGTCTTCCTTCTAATTTGCTCATATACGGAGGATTTGTACAAACAACATTGTATTTTCTAGACATAATCTCAGCTTGTCTTGTAAGTTTTTGTACAATAGGCTTCATTTCCATCCATGGTAACAAATTTAATGGTAGTTCGATATTTTTATCTACCTCATTGCTTTCAAGATATTCATATAGTCCTTTATAATCTTCTTCTTTTACATTGATTAATGAACCCAATTCTTTTGCATCTTTGTAAGTATGTATCAAATATTCAACAATACTTTTCATCTTTTCATTTGAAATATTTCCCGTACATTCAACAGCATTAATCGAATTACTTTCTTCGATTTCTGTTATATGGTGAAGTTTTATTTGCGTTAATGCACGACGATTATATTGTCTTGCCTTCATCATTACTGCAAAATATGATAACTGATAGGCTCTTTTATCAATATCTAAGCCATACAAATTATTTTCTACTATACTAACTGCTGCTTCTCTATCTGTATAACCCATCTCTCGATATATTTCCATCAGTACATCAAAGGCATACACAAGTATATGACCACTTCCCATACAATTATCCATAAATGTTATATCTATAGGAGTGATTTTTTCATCTATGTATTTGATTTCTCCATTCTTTGGTGTAACAAAAAAATCTAACTTCTCGATTAATTTACTGTTAGGATTTCTTTCTATCCAATATCTACCTAAAGAATTATCTACCATATATCTAACTACCCAATCAGTAGTAAATAGTTGGGTTGCTGCAGGTATATCCTCTTTTTTTATTGTTCCTTTATATATATTTATTATTTCATCATGCTTCTCTGTTATGTAATACTGATACATCCAACCAATGATTTCAACCTGTCCTTCTTTTTCAACATTGAAGTCTCCTTCATCTATATCGTGAATTAATTTGTATACTATTCCTTCTTTATCTGTAAAAGATATGTTTAATAAAAGTTCAGTATAGTCATTAGTTTTTTCAAAAAGCTCAGGAAGTATTTCATTTAACTTGTTACACTGCTTTATAAATAGCATTCTAAAAAGTTCATCACTCTTATTTTCGTCTTTTAGCTTATATATTATCTCCTTTTCTGATTCTGTAAAATCCAAATCAGTATCTGATAGATTAGTTACTATATCTGGTTCTAGCTTATCTTTGTTTTCAGAAGATAAGACCCTTATTCTCGAAGGTAGGTAGTCGTTTACCTCCATGAATCTAATAGCTATCAATCTATTAAACCACGTGTATGCAACTTCCTCAACAATAAAATCAAAGGCTTCTTTATAACTTTTACAGTCTTTTTCCTTTTCTTGTATTGCTTCAACAAATTTTTGTCTTTGTTTAATTTGTTTTCCAGAGACCCTAGCATATTCATTAGTTCCAATATCATAGAACTTAAGGTCAATTGTAGACTGGGATAGTTCTTCTGCTATCCCAGTTTCTGTTATTCCCATCAAGCTAGCCTTATATATGGTATCTTCTATCAGTTTTTTTCTAGCCCATACTGCAAATTTTTTTATGGCAGTTTTATTCATATCCAATCCTCCGTCTTCTAAAATTCTATGTTGATTACAGTATTTTCATCTAGTGTATCCATCAAAAGTTTTTCTAATTCATTTATATATCTTTTTATATCATTTTCGTTCTCTATTTGCCAAGAATATACATTCATAAGACTTCTTATGCTTATATTCTTTCTTAATTTCATTGGGTCAGCAGATTCATTGACGTTTTCTGGTTGTTTTTCTGAAACGCAATTACCTATACAATTTTCTTTTTTGTTTTCTTCAATCAGACGACGTTCTTCCTTGTCTATTTCTCTTAAAAAACGTAGCTTTAATGCATCAGCCTCACTTTTATAACTTTCTAATCTCGCTATATTATTACAGCATTCTGAACTTTCCTTAAGTTTTTCAAATTCATTCACTACATCTGACATGAATTTTTCTTCGCATGATCTTCCTTTTATTATCTCTATTACTTTGCTTTTTGCTTCATCAATAGCTTCATTTATTGGTTTTTGTCTAATTTCCAACTGTTGTGAATACAAATCTATGAATCTATCTATAAGCTCTGGTAATCTATAAATTTGACCATATGGATTTTTATTTCCGAGAATACTATTTATTTCCTTAACAATGGCTTCTATATCTTCCTCTACAACAAAGTTTTTACTATCATTGAATATATGCATCTTTTCAGTAGCTTCTTTAAATATTTCTTTCTGTTTGCCCGAAAAAAAATTCGATATCAACTCAAAATCCTCTGCAAAATCAAGAAGGTCATCTTTTTTCTCGTCTACAGATTCAAAAAATTCATCTGTATTTTTTATTTTATATATTGAAGTCAGTAATTCTTTTCCATTTTTGACAACAGACTTGCCTGGATATGTGACCGCACCATTGTATTCTGATAGTGTTAGATTAAGGGTGTTGATTTTATCATTTATCCCCCTCATAAAATTTTTCATCATAATATCTTCATCTTCACTGGAAATTGTCATCCCAAAGACTTCTTTCATAACTTCTTTTACAGATTTTTTCTGTTTTTCATTTACCTTTTTTCTAATTTCTAACATCAATTTTTCTTGATATTCTTTCCTAGTCAAATATCTTATAATTTCTTCATCCGTCTTAGAAACCCTTGTAATAGGCTCATTATTGATCTGTAATGATATATCCCCATCTAGGAATAATATTGTTATTATCCACTGTACATCAATTTCCAAGAAGCCATATGGAGCTTTAAGATACCTCTCCATTATTGTTTTAAGAGATGGTTTAATATGTCTTAATGTTTTATCGCTTATGTAATTTCTTACATCATTTATTGCTAATTCATTAACATATTTCACATCTATTTTTGCCATATTGCTATTTTTTTCATCAAATAATTTTTTTATAGAACTCTCATCTACTGCATCATTTATATAAGATAATTTATGATAAACTTTTGATACTAACTTTTCCATTGCATAGTTTATTCTATTTTTTATGTCTTTTGAATTAAGGCTAATTTTATTTCCATCAACATATATAACAGCTTCTTTTAGGCTTTCTGTTAAAAATAGTTTTGCATCCTCATTTCTCTTTCTCATTTCCTCTTTTTTAGCCATTTTTATACTTTCAAATCCACTAGTATTATTTGATTGATCATAGCGAAGAAATTTTTCTATTTGAATGGCTAGATGTATTTCGTCTAAAAATGTTCTATCATCTGGAAGCACTACAATGACTGAGTTTTCTCGTTCACTCCTCATCTTCAATGTAATTTCATCCAAATTTTCATCCCTGTTTGGAGTTAGTATATTAAGTGTGATGTCATTATTTTGATTAACCTTATATTGCTTTCCATCTATTACTTGATTGAAACCAAAGGCATATCGTCCACCGTGTTCTTTATGTATATACTTCTTTTCAGCATATAAATCTTGAAATATTAATTCTGAGACCTTATTCATTACTTCTGCAGAATCTACTCCCTGAGCTTTAATAGACCTATTAATTTCCTGTTCTTCATCAGTTAAGAATACATAAATATCACCTTGCTTTTGCACAAGGGTTTGTTTAGCTAATTTATTTAGTGCCTTTTTGACATCTTCGTAAAGGGCTATTCGGTCATTATTTATATCCGATACCATAAGACTCGTTATATTCTCTACATTAGCCTTTATTTCTTTTACATACTTTATCATAAATAGAGTTTTAAGCACATTTATATTGAAACAATCTTTTTCATGTTTTGGATTAAGTATATCATTGTCTAATGCATGTGATATCACTCCTCTATGTGAATGATCCAAAAACTGCTCCAAAGCATCATAAAATAGATTAAAAGGTACCAACTTTCCTGTATTTTCTTCCATTATCTTAACTGCCGATTCTTTAAACAATGCAAGCATTGAACGTTCTCCCTCAGCTAAATGCTTTCCAGATGCTCCATGGGTTCTAATTGATGTCAAGACACTACCTAATAGGTTGAATTGATATGGTATAAAAGGATATATTTCAGCAAAGTTTTCTTTGCCATTATAAAGTTTTTTCTCTACACCATCGTTGAATACGATTAAATTTTTAATAATTGTATCTTTCTCATCGTATAACAATTCAAGAGTTTCTCTTCCTACCTTATTTTTTTCTAGAATTCTCTTTTTAATAACTTCATCTACATTGGCAGATGATAATGATAGTCTTGTATCAAATCTTCCTTGTATCTTAGAAAAATCATTTCCCTTTGTTTTTGTAATCGAGTCTATATCTTGCTGTGATGTTACAATAATCCATGCCTTTCCTTGACAAGCTGTACCTAAATCCTCTGTTATAGTTTGAAGATTTAGCATAAGTTTGGAATCTTCTCCGATATACTGACCTATCTCGTCAATTAAGAATACTACATGATGATTATTTCCTTTTTTTTCAATATAGTCTTTAACCAAATTTGCTAAGGTTTCAACCTTATAATTATATTCTCCCAGTGCCTTTTCACACCAGTTACGTGCAGCTTCCTGACTCATAAAATCGATATCTTCCAATGTTTCTATTACATCATCTTGTATAAAATCAAAATCGCTACGTGTATCTTCCCAAGTAGAACCAAAATTTTCTTCAAATTTGCTACGGAATAAATCGAATTTTCCTTCGTTATACAACTTTCTTTCTAAATCTGCAAGAAATGGATTTGATCCACTAAAACCTTGCATTTCGTTAAATACATTCTGCAGTACTGATACTATCGCAACCTTTGATTGTTTTCCGTTTACATCACTTTTAGAGTCTATATTGAATAATACAACATCTGTCGGAACAGAGGCTGCTAGTCTCATATCTGCTAATACCATTGGATCTGCAATTTTATTATCTTCTTCAAAATATTCAACTGCATTTTTTCCATCTATATTTTTATTAGCAAGTAAATAAGATAAGATTTTTAAAAAATGTGACTTACCGCTTCCAAAAAAGCCTGAAATCCAAACTCCCATCTTATCAGTATTTCCGTTTATTCCTTTCTTGTAGTTGGCAAAAAAGTCAGCAAAGTGTTTTTGAAGTTCTCTTGTTACTACATATTCCTCTAGTTCTTGCCTTATATTTAAATTGTCATCTTGACCAACTTTAATTACACCTTTGATATCTCTATCTATCGCCTTTGAAAAAATATTTTTTATTTCCATATTAACCTCCACTAATCAACTAGTTTAAAAGCTCTATAATAATTGTCATCTTTTATTTTTCCGAACAAAACAAGTTCCTGTCCATCATACTTCCCTGGATAAAACATGACTACTGGAACATCGTCGATTACTTGATGTAAATTATTTAACAATGTATGCGATCTCAGTATTGGATATATTTTTCCGATACCAGTGATAAATATTACTGCCTTTTGAGGAGTATTTTCTTTTATATGTTGAATCAACAAACTATCTTTTGAAGTCACTCTCAACATGCTTCCGATAGATTTTGTTATTCTTTGAAATCCTTTATTTTTTTCAAATTCATAACATTTTTCAAGATATCCTTTTTTCTTCAAAATATCTATTGTTATATTGTATAAATCAAATTCTACTATTTTGTATTCATCTTCTATTCTTTCATTTTTTTTCTTAATATAATTTATTCTATCGCGTACTGTTAATTCCATTTCAGGAGGATAGTCAAATATATAATAACCAACCTCATTACCTAAACCCTTATTTTCTCTAAAGGAAGGCTTTTTTATTAATTCTTCGGCCATATTTAACCTTTCTTCTATATTCACTACCTCACCCCCGTCAATGCCTTTAATAATATTTCCTCATTATTATGAAGCAAATACCTTTCCAATTTTGTATCAATAATTGGTACTGTGATTATCTTGTTTTTATTTTCAACATATAATAGGTTGGCATCTACCATATAGTTTACATAGATACCTTTCAATCTTTTTTTTGTTGAATCTACCCAAGAATTTATATCCTCATTCTGATTGGCCTTGTCATTAAAAAAAACATTTAAGTCCTTATCTTCAATTTGTGTATATCCAAGCATAATTTTTTCTCTATATACCTCATACAAAAATTCTGTGAAAAGCCTATCTCCTCTTAGAATGCATATCAGATTTATTAATTTTTGTGTGGACAAATCCGAACAAACAAATAAGTCTAGTAGTTCATCATCTAATCTATTTATTCTGTTAATAATATATGCATACATTCTCTTTGCTCTATATTCTTTAACGGCTCCCAATAGATTATTGTCTAAACATATTTTTTTTATTTCTTCCTTATTCTTTCCTTCCTTTAGCATAAATGCAATTTTTTTAAATTCAATGAACCAAAAAGATTGAGAAACTAAACCCGCACTATACTTATCTTCAATCATCGTCGTTCTCCTTTAATCTCATTAATATGAAGTTCTTTTCATAACTTATTATACCACACAAATTCCATATCTCGTATATTATCGGTAATTTATCGATATTATTTTTCAGATATTTTTTATCATACATATTTAATAATAAAACATATCTGTATCAATCAAAATATTTAATAAAGGTATCCTTTCTAAGTTCGCAAAAAATTCTATTAATAGAATAGAATAAAAACACGTATTAAAAAAATGCCTTCAAAAGGTGAATCTCAGTGTTCGAGTTTTAAAAGACATTTTTTACTATAAAATATTAAGTTATAGATTTTCGATTACTAGACCATGTTATATATAATAACCCCATGTTTTATTATTCCAATTCAAAGTGCGAGCATACTATTTCATCTAGTTGTTTTGATATATACTCAAAAGGCACATTCAAATCCAATGTTTTTACTGTTATCTTATTACCATGCATTACGTATACATTATCAGGTTGTATATCTTCATCTGTTTTTGCGTATAATATCATACCTGATACAGTGTGTTCTGTATCTTCAAATTGATAATCTCGATTTTTTACATATGAAAAAATCTGATACAAGTTATGTGAATGTATTGTATTTTTATTAAACCTTAATTGAGTCGTATGGTTGTAGTATTTTGCATCAATAATTAATACAGTGTTTCCCTTTTGCAAATGAATGTCACTTTGCATTCTGGGAAGCATTGTTTCTAAACCATCATCTACATGCCACGGTATTTGTAGAGCCTTTATCTCCAACTGCGGATAGTGTCTCTTGTAGTATTCTAAAATAAATTTTTCATATAATTTACACATTCTTTGTTCATCTACAAATTTAGCAAGTTTATATTCACCAGAGTTTGTTGTTATAAGCATACCTTCTATTATTAAGCGACAAATGACAATCAGTATTTTATACGTCTTATTATTTCTATGAAATTTTATAGATGTCCATCTAATTTTACCCGGGTCTAAAATATCTACATTTGAGAAAAAAATCATCATTTTTTTAAGAGGGTTTTTGTATTTAGGTTTAACATCTAAATTTCTCAGTAATAATATAACCGTAGTTTTAATAATTTGGTTTAAAACATTATTCTCTGATAGTTCATCGTATTCACATGATAATAAAAGTTTATGCTTCAGACGATTTGTTATGCTCTCTTTCATATTTATTTTTCCACGAATTAGAGATACGTCTTCTTGTAGTCCTATGTATTCCTTGTATAAACCTTGTTTCAATTGATTTCCAATTCCTTTTGTTAAAATCGCAGCCAAGAGATCATAGGCTTCTTCAAATGATTCTGTAGCCAAATCCTCATAATTTTTATGATTTAGATCTTGAAAAGCATATGAAAGCATGTAATATATATTTTTAATCAATATGCTTTTATCTCTTATCATTGAAAACTCCTTGTAAAATATCTTTCCAATATTGTAATTTTTGAGGTTCATCAAACCAATACTCACCAAGCATAGGCAAAATTTCATAATCTACAGTATCTCTCATCCATTCTTCCAAGCAACCTTCCCCATTACAGAAATAACTATGTCCAATACAAAATCCTTTGCCAAGTGAACTATCATTTATTATTTCTCTATTAAGATCTTTAATGAGTTCTATGAGTTTGTCGAATTTGTCATCTGCAATTTTTCTCTGATATTTCACGAATCCTTCAGATTCAAAACCTGGTTCAATTTCAAAGAAACTAAATCTCCTTCTCAATGCGTAATCAATCATCGCCAAACTTCTATCTGCAGTATTCATCATTCCAATGATATGAAGTTTTTTAGGTACAGAAAAATTCAGTCCATTATAAGCAAGAGTTACTTTTTGTCCTCTATAATCATTTTCAATCAACATTAAAAGCTCACCAAAAATTTTACTCATATTCCCGCGATTAATTTCATCAATAATAAAGAAATAATCTTTATCTGGATTATTTGCAGCTTTTTGGCAAAATTTATAAAAGATACCGTATTTTAGCTCAAATCCATTTTCAACTGGCCTATAGCCCATCATAAAATCTTCATACGAGTAATTTTGATGGAATTGGATGAATTCAATTCTATCATCGTCTGTTTCTCCCATAATAGAATATGCCAACCTTCTTGCAATATATGTTTTCCCTACTCCAGGTGAACCTTGAAGTATGATATTTTTCTTTTTTCTTAATACATTAGATAATCTATCATATCTATCTCCTGTCATATATACATCTTCTAAAAATTCTTCTTTGGTGTATATACTTTTACCCTTATCTATCAACAAAGGATTTTCTTCACGAATCATATCAAGGATGAATTCGTATTCATATTTAGTCAATTTAAAAAGACTTCCTTGTTGCATATTGAAATATTCCATATTTTCTAGTTCTACGCAATTTTTTAAAGATGACAAATCGATATGTGATGTTAGACCTTCTATTTTTTCAAAATAAATTTTTTCTCCATCCTGTTCTGCATGAACCTTCATTATTGCAACAATTTTCTTCACAGGTGTTGACTCATATCCAATTACCATATCACCAGGTTTTGCTTCCAAAAAATTTTGAAATATACGCCTTTTATTTCCATTATTATTATATAATGTATAATCCTGAATCTCTCCTACTGGCATACTCGACATACTCCATATTTTAGGATTTGCAACTAAAAACCAATATTTCTGTTCCGATGATTCATTCATATTAATATCAAAATATGGTTTTGATTTATAATCATCTTCTACATTAGAACTATATTTTCCATCCAAGTTATCTACACCTCCAATTATATATTGTACCCTTCAATAATTGTAATCTAATTATATACTACCTATTTTCCCATTGTTTTTTTCTTATTACGTTTATATGTCTTACTACTGTTTCATTCAATGCTTTTATTCTATACGATTTGTCTGTGCTGTGGTGTTCGAATCCGCATTTTTGTTGTACTCTTTTGGATTTTTCGTTTCCGTCACGGTAACAGCACCAGATTGTGTTCATTGCTAGGTCTTCAAATGCATGTTGTATCAGTGTTTTTGCCGCTTCTGTTACATATCCATTTCCCCAAAATGGTTTTCCAATCCAGTATCCGATTTCACATTCGTCATCTCCATTAGTTACATTTGTGGCAAGTTTTAGTTCTATGCTTCCGATTGGTTTGTTGTTTTCTTTTAAGCATATTGCATAACAAAGTGGCGAGCAGAGTATGTTTTTTATGGTGTTTTTGCTTTCTTCTAGGTTTTTATGTGCCGGCCAACCTGCAGATGGACCTATGTCTGGGTCTTTTGCATATTCGTATAGATCGTCTGCATCTTCCAATTCCCAATAACGAAGGATTAATCGTTCTGTTTCTATTACTGCTTTGTAGTTTCTCATATTTTCTCCTTTTTCCAAAAAACCCTACAAGATTTCTTCATCCAATTATTCGACAATTGAATTTGGATTTAATCTTAGTAGGGTTTTTATTATTTATCAATTTTGCTTTTCTTTATTATCTTAGTTATATTTTAATTCTATTACTGCTGTATTTTTTTATATTACTATTATCTTAGTTATATTATCATTTTCTTACTGATATCTTATTTTTATAATACTTCTATTTTCCTATTACCTGAAGGTCTTTTGTGTATTTGTTCAGCACTTCGCAACCATCTTCAGTTATAAGTACCAAGTCTTCTATTCTTACTCCAAATTCTCCAGGAAGGTAGATTCCAGGCTCTATTGAGAATATCATTCCAGGTTCTGCTACTGCTGTGTTTATTGAGCTTACGTCACCGAAGTCATGGTCTTCAAGTCCTATGTGATGTCCTGTTCTGTGAGTGAAGTATTCTCCATATCCTTTTTCTGTTATGTAGTCTCTACAAGCAGCGTCTATGTCACAGAATCTAGCTCCTGGCTTGCAGGCTTCTATTCCTCTTCTGTTTGCTTCTACTACTATGTCGTATACTTCCTTGCCCTTTTCGCTTACTTCTTTCCAGAATACAGTTCTAGTCATGTCTGAGCAGTACATGTTCTTTTTGCATCCGATGTCTACTATTATTGCATCTCCCGGTTTTGCATATCTGTCTCCTGGCTCTCCATGAGGATTTGCTCCATTCGCTCCCATTCCTATAATTGGATCAAATGATACTCCTTCTGCTCCCATTTCTTCATATATTTTTAGAAGTTCGCTTGCTATCTGTTTTTCAGTTTTGTCTCCTGTTATCTTAGCTATGATTTTTTCACATGCTTCATCATTCATTATAGATGCTTTTCTCATTAGTTCTTTTTCTTCTTCGTCTTTGTACATTCTCATATAGTCTATTATGTATGATGCGTTTATGTATTTGTTTTCTTTGCATATGTCCATAAGTGCTAGCAAGAATCTTGCAGGCCAGTTTTTGTCTACTCCTACAACTATGTTTTTCTTTATGTATCTTGATACTACTTCTACAGAGTTGTCAGTGTCTGTGAATATTACCTTTTCAACACCCAAATCTTCTTCTATTGGGAATAGGGCGTTTACAAATAGCTTGTGTCCTCCCTCTTCGTCTAATAATAAAGCATATAGTCTTTCACCTGGATTTAGCATATATCCTGTCATATAGAATATTGCTAATGGATCACTTAGTATTAATTGATTTATTCCGTCCTTTTTCATTTGTTTCAATGCTTCATTAAGTCTGTTTAATTTCATAATATTACCTCCCAAATTAATATGCCTAGGTCTTTATCTTATACCTATAATGTTTTTTATTTGAATACGTATTTATATTTGTCTGTTGCATTTACCAATGCGTCTATTATTTCTGGCTCCATTGATGAGTGACCAGATATAGTTGCCTTGATTTCACAGTTATTTAGTTTTTTGCTTAGTAAGTATGCCCCTACATATCTGCAGTCCATGTCGTATCTTCCGTGTACTATGAATGTAGGTATGTCTTTTATTATATCTGCTTCGTCTAGTATGTAGTTCATGTTTTCTCTAAACATGTGGTTCATCCAGAAGTGACATTCTATTGTTGCCATAGATATTGCATAGTCTTCATCACCAAAGTCGTTTACTACATCTTCATTTGGTAGAAGTGTTACTAGGCTTCCTTCCCACATACTCCATGCCCTTGCAGCTTCTACTCTTACATCTCTATCTTTGTGAGTAAGTCTTTTGTAGTATGCAGTGATCAAATCTCCTCTTTCTTCTTCTGGTATTATTGAGATGTAGTTTTCCCAAGCTTCAGGGAAGATATTGCTCGCTCCACCCTCTTGATATATCCAATCTATGTCTTCCTGTCTTCCAAGGAAGATTCCTCTTAGTATTAGTCCAAGTGTCTTGTCTGGGTGTTTTAGGGCATAGCTTAGAGCTAGTGTAGATCCCCAGCTTCCACCGAATACAAGCCATTTTTCTATACCTAGTTTTTCTCTTATTTTTTCCATGTCTTCTATTATGCTATCTGTATCGTTGTTTTCTAGGCAGGCATGTGGCTTGCTGTTTCCACTACCCCTCTGATCAAATAGTATTATTCTATAAAATTCTGGATCAAAAAATTGTCTACTCGAAGGACTCGTTCCACATCCCGGCCCACCATGCAAGAATACTACTGGTGCACCATTCGGATTTCCTGATTCTTCATAATAAATGCTGTGTGTTTCATCTACCTGCAAATAATCCGTAAAATTTGCTTCTATAGGCGGATAAAGTGTTCTTAATTGTGTCATTACAACTCCTCCAAAAATTATATTAAAAATATCCTCATCCATGTCATACATAAAAATTGTGGTAAAACATTTAATGAAAACTATTTCCACATATATTTTACCACATTTTATTATTTTTTTAAATCTAATTATTAAATAATTTCAATCCATATACTTACTGTAATCATTAGCGATTTTACCTTCACTTTACTTTACTGTAATCATTAACGATTTCACCTTCACTTTACTGTAATTATTAATAATTTTACCTTTACTTTACTTTACTGTAATCATTAACGATTTTACCTTCACTTTACTTTACTGTAATTATTAACGATTTTACCTTTACTTTACTGTAATTAGTAGACAATTTTATCATATAGTTTTTTACAATCGTTAAAGGTTATTTTGTAAGTTTTACAATAGTTGAATAATCTTGATTACTAGATTTATTTTGTTATTGTATTTTTTTAAGCATTTTTTTAGTATTTTTTTAAGTATTTTAATTTTCTTCCAACATTGTTTCTATAGGGTATTTTTCAGTTAATCCTATTACTATTTTTCTTGCTTCTTCTATGTTTTTGTGAGTGATTACAAGGTCTATTGCCTTTGCTATTTCGACCATGTCTTCCTCTACCATTCCCCTCGATGTGACTGCTGGTGTTCCTATTCTTATACCGCTTGTCTTTATGAAGTTTTCTTTGTCAAATGGTATTGAGTTTTTGTTTACAGTGATAAATGCCTCGTCCAAAAGAGTTTCTGCTTCCTTTCCATTTACTCCCTTAGATACTAGGTTTACAAGCATCATATGGTTATCTGTTCCGTTAGATACTAGGTCAAACCCTCTATTTTGCAATTCTTCTGCCAGTGTTTTTGCATTTTTTAGGATTTGATTCTGATATTGTTTGAATTCGTCTTGTAATGCTTCCTTGAAACACACTGCCTTTGCTGCAATTACATGTTCAAGTGGACCTCCCTGTATCCCCGGGAATATCGCCTTGTCTATCTTATTTGCATACTCTTGCTTACAAAGTATCAATCCACCTCTAGGACCTCTTAATGTCTTATGTGTTGTACTCGTTACAAAGTCTGCATATGGTACTGGATTTGAGTGTAGTTTTGCTGCTACTAGACCTGCAATATGTGCCATGTCTACCATGAAGTATGCTCCTACTTCCTTTGCTATCTGTGATATTTTTTCAAAATCTATCTCCCTTGGATATGCACTTGCACCTGCCACTATCATTTTTGGCTTGTGTTGTAGAGCTATTTCCCTCATTTTGTCGTAGTCTATTGTCTCTGTTTCTCTATCTACTCCATATGCTATAAAGTTGTAGTTTTTCCCAGACATGTTGACCGGAGAACCATGAGTTAGGTGTCCTCCTTGAGATAGGTCCATTCCCATCACTGTGTCTCCATGCTCTAGCACAGCTAGGTATACGGCTTGGTTTGCCTGAGAACCTGAATGAGGTTGAACATTGGCATGCTCTGCTCCAAAAATTTCTTTAACCCTGTCTATAGCTAGTTGTTCTACCTTGTCTACACATTGACACCCTCCATAATATCTTTTCTGTGGGTATCCTTCTGCATATTTGTTTGTGAATATTGTTCCCATAGCTTCCATCACTGCTGGTGAAACTATGTTTTCAGATGCTATAAGCTCAAGATTTCTCTGTTGTCTATTGGCTTCCTCCTCTAGGCACTTGTATATTTCTGGATCTGTGTTTTTTAAATTTCTGTACATGTCAATACCACCTTTCTATTTGATTAATTCGTATTAACTCTATACCCTCTAATCATACGTTTTCATCATTTAATTTTTTTGAATTTTATTTGTTGTCCAATCTGTTTTCAAATTCTGATATTATAAGCCTATCCATACCCATTTTTGAGTTTTCTTTTATTTGATGTTTGACTTCTCTAGGATAGTCGCTAATTATTCCATATATAGGTAGTTTTGAGTATTTGTCTATTGAGTCGCTTGAGTTGACTGTCCATACTATTATTTTTTTACCCATATTTCTCAGTTTTTGTATATCTCCCTTTTTTACCTCTCCTTCTTCCATTATCATATAGTCGACCTTGTAATTTTTGTATCCACCCAGTTTTATGAAGTAGATAAGACCTGTGTCAAATTTCGGATTATTGTCTTCTATGTATTTCAGATTTCGATAATCCAATGATGTAATTATGACTTGTTTTTCCATGTTTCTTTCTTCTATCATTTTCAGGATGTCGTCTATCATTTTTTTGTTTACATCTTCTTTTAATTCTAGGTTTATCTTTATGTTGTTTCTACAAGTATCCAAGACTTTTTCAAGGGTTGGTACCTTTTCTACCTTATCCCTACTCCCTATATTAAGTGCCTCTATTTGCTTTAGAGTCAACTGAGGTATTTTTTTGTCTATATAGCTAGGTTTGTTTACGCTTACTCTTTTAAATGTTTTGTCGTGGTTTAGTACATAATGACCGTCTTTTGTTCTTTGGACATCTATTTCTATGTAGTCTAGGTGTTCATCTATTGATCTTTTTATTGCACTTATGCTGTTTTCTGGCATAGAATATCCATATCCCCTATGTGCAAATACATATATATTTTTGTTGTATCCCATTATTTCACTTGTAAATATGCTTATAACCATTGAATATACAAGCAAGAATACAGTTATTAACAGAAATATAATTTTTTTGTGGCTAAATATGCGATCTATAAGACTTTTTTTGTCCTTTTCCCTTATGCATGGGTATATATTTTCTACACATGCTTGGGCTGTTTTATCTCCACTTTTATAAAATACTGCCTTTTCATCTCCTTTTTCCAAGATATCGTAAAATACCTCTGTAATACAGTAACATCTAAACGGTGATGATAGAAAGGATACTATTATTACACCAAGGGTCTGAATCTGTAGCAGAAATACTATTATTATCCTATCTTTTACATTGTCAAGGCTAAGGTATGATGCCATAATGTTTACTAACATAAACCATAGAAAAATGACTACGATGGAAACGATGGTGGTTGTTGCAAATATTAAAAACAATGCCTTTATCATTTTTAGCTTGTTTTTTGATGTCAACCTAAATGAGTATTCCATGGCTTTTAGTGGTTTTATATTTAGGTTTATCATGAAGTTGAAGGTGAATATGAATTTAATACCTAGATACAGCAATAAAAGAAAGCATACTAAGTATATTATGCTGTAAAATGTACTCTGGTCTATGTATTCGAGTACAAAGTTTGGAACGCTTAGGCCTTTGAAGAAGTTAAGCCTCATTCCAAATCCTGTTATAGGCGTCATCAAACCTAGGTATATTATGATGAATATACCTCCTACATTCATCATTTTTGGCAGTATCTTAAAGTTGTGTTTTAAAATGTCTATATATCCTAGTTCTTTATTTCCTGCTCTTGCATTTGAACTTATGGTTATGAATCCACCTAATTCTACTATGACTTCAATTATTATTACTATGAACAGAAACATAGAAAATATTAATCCTGATGGTGTCATAAGGAATTTTATAACATCTCCATTTGCAAATACATATTTTCCATTTGATGATGTTAGGTAGTTTGTTATAAAGCCATATATCGGTATTATTATAATTGCAAGCAATAACTTTGTAATTATCTGGTATTTTATATATTTATCTATATTTTTTATGAACCTATAAAAAAAAGAAATCGACATAAATTCCCCCCATATCCTTTTTTGAAACTCGTTTGAGGTTTCATCTTATTTGTTTTATTTCCTATATCCTATATGATATCAAAAAAGATCGTTTTAAGGTATTAATTATTTCTAAAGTTTTCTTTATTTTTTTGTATTGATGTATTTGCAATATATTATTTTTATAATGTATATCTAGTTGAGGTAAATTTGATGTTTTGTTTTTTACTATGCAGGTATTTACAATGGATTTGATGTTTTGTATCTTCTGATACTGTTTCGTATTTATGTTTTCTAATACTGCATAGTATTTTCTATAATTTTAATATTGTAGGTATACTAAATTTTTTAAAGAAAATATGGAAAACCGATAATATAATTTAATATTTTCTGTGTATACAATGTGCATACTTCTGTTTATAAAGATTTTTTGTGATTATACTTATATATATAATTCCTTTTCGACTTGTAATTAATATTTTTTCTGTTATAATAAAGTTATTCTAAAAGAAGATACTTTGATGTTTATTTTTGTGTCTTAATTTACTAATATAATAAATTTATCCTAAAAGAAGATACTTTGATGTTTATTTTTATGTCTTGGTTTACTGATATAATAAATTTATTCTAAAATAGGATACTTAGATATTTGTTTTTGTGTCTTAATTTACTAATATATAGAAAGGATTAATAATGGAATATTTAAAGCAATTTTCAATAATTATAATAGTTACCTTCGTAGGTATAATTTTGAGTGTGGTTCTTCCTCTTCCAATTCCAGCAAGTATCTATGGTCTTGTGATTTTACTATTCCTACTTCTTAGCGGTATTTTGAAATTGGAAGCTGTAAAGGATGTGAGCAAACTACTTATACAGCTTATGCCTATAATGTTCATTCCTGCAGGAGTTGGGTTAATCACTGCTTGGAGTAAGCTATCTCCTATTTTGATACCTGTTGGAGTAATTACATTTTTGACAACCTTTATTGTAATGATTATTTCAGGGAAGTTTACAGAACACATAATGAAGAGCAATAAGAGGTAAGCTCATAATATGGTTTTCTATATTTTGGCACTTTATAAAATATAGTTTTTAATTTTAAAATTTATTTGGAGGATTTTATGAAAACTGAGATAGTTAATTCTATTTTTTTTGGTTCGGGAATTACCTTAGTGGCATTTTGTATTGGTGAATTTTTAAAAAAGAAGTTCAAACACCCACTACTTAATCCCATTCTTATAGCCATTATCCTAATAATATCGGTATTGTTTTTATTTCATATAGATTTTGATCAATACAATAACGGTGGGCAGTATATAAGTTATTTCTTAACGCCTGCTACTGTCTGTCTTGCAGTTCCTCTATATGAAGAGTTACAACACTTAAAGGATAATTGGCTTGCTATTATGGCCGGTATAATATCTGGTATGCTTGCATCTTCTGTATCCATACTGATATTTTCATACCTATTCAAACTAGACCATCAGCAGTATGTTACCCTTTTACCTAAATCGATTACCGTTGCAATAGGCATGGGTGTAAGTGAGAAACTAAATGGTATAGTGTCAATTACTATTGCTGTAATTATAATCACTGGTATCATAGGTAGTGTTTTTGGTGAGTCTATAATGAAAAAGTTTGGTATAAACCACCCTATTGCCAAGGGGGTTGCCCTAGGTTCATCTGCACATGCTTTGGGAACAGCTAAGGCTATGGAAATCGGCGAATTAGAAGGTGCTATAAGCGGTCTTGCACTTGCTGTATCAGGTATATTGACTGTGATTGTAGCCACACTTTTTTCGGGATTTCTATAGAATTTATCCCTTAGACAATTCTATGAATTGAATAATTGAGATTAAATAAAAAGGTGTAGGCATAATATTGAATATTATATGTCTACACCTTAAATTTAAAAATATCTTTTTTTTGCTAGCTTTTGTATTACTTTTATGCTAGCTTTTTTTAATAGCTTTTGTATTACTTTTATGCTAGCTTTTTGTGTTAGTTTTTATTTATGTTAGTTTTTTGCTAGCTTTTTACTAGCTTTTGTGTTAGTTTTTATTTATGTTAGTTTTTTGCTAGCTTTTTGTGTTAGTTTTTGTTTATGTTAGTTTTTTGCTAGCTTTTTATGTTAGTTTTTGTTTATGTTAGTTTTTTGCTAGCTTTTTACTAGCTTTTGTGTTAGTTTTTATTTATGTTAGTTTTTTGCTAGATTTTGTGTTAGTTTTTATTTATTCTAATTTTTGAGTTTTTATTTTCTTAGGTCGAATCTATCGGCGTTCATTACCTTGTTCCAAACCTTTATAAAGTCATCTACAAATTTTTCTTTTCCATCGTCAGAACCATATACTTCCGCTATTGCTCTCAATCTTGCATTTGATCCAAGTATCAAGTCAACCTTACTTGCCTGCCATACTTCTTCATTAGTATCTCTATTTATAGCTTTGAAGTTTTCATTTGATTCATCAACAGGAACCCATTTATTATCCATATCTAATAAATTTACAAAGAAGTCGTTTGATAATCTTCCCACGTTGTGAGTCAATACTCCATTTTTGTTATCGTTGTAGTTTGCTCCCAAAACTCTCATACCACCTATTAAAGTTACAAGTTCAACTACATCTAGGTTAAGCAATACTGCCTTGTCTATCATAAGGTCTTCACTTCTTACTTCTGCATATTCACTTCTATAGTTAATGAACGGATCCATTGTTGGTCTCAATAGATTGAAAGAATACACATCTGTTTGTTCCTGACTCGCATCTGTTCTTCCTGGCTTAAATTCTACATCCTTATCAAAGCCTGCATCCTTTATTGCCTTTTCCAAACCTACATTACCAGCTAATACTATTAAATCTGCCATAGAAACCTTGTTGTCGTGGTTTTTGTCAAATTCGTCTTTTACAGACTCTAGGGCTTTTACAGTATCCCATATTTTCTGTTGATTATTGATTTCCCAAGAACGCTGTGGCTCTAGCAATAATCTTGCTCCATTCGCTCCTCCTCTAAGGTCTGTACCTCTAAATGTAGAAGCTGATGCCCATGCTGTACTTATCAGGCTTCCTACGCTTAGGTTTAATCCAGAAATTGCCTTTTTCAACTCCTCTACCTGTGAACTGCTTAGAACTTCTCCTTCATTCTTAGGTACCGGATCCTGCCATATCAAATCTTCTTCTGGCACTTCAGGTCCTAGGTATCTACTCTTAGGTCCCATATCTCTATGAGTTAATTTAAACCATGCTCTTGCAAATGCCTCTTCAAATAACTCTGGATTATTTTTGTATTCCAAGGCTATTTTTTTAAACTTAGGATCCATTCTTAAAGATAAATCCGCTGTTGTCATTATTGGAGCCTGCTTTTCATCGCTATTGTGTGCCTTTGGTACATTGTGAGCTTCTTCGTCAGCTGGTACCCACTGATATGCTCCTGCAGGTGATTTCACCAAATTCCAATCATGGTCAAACAGATTGTTTAAATATCCCATATCCCACTTAGTTGGAGTAGAATTCCATGGACCTTCTATTCCACTTGTGTATGTGTCATCTCCTACACCGCTTCCATAGCTATTTTTCCATCCAAATCCCATATCTTCAATATTTCCTGCCTCTGGTTCAGCTCCTATATGCTCTGAAGATACAGCCCCGTGGCACTTACCAAATGTATGTCCTCCTGCTATTAAGGCTACAGTTTCTTCATCCGTCATTCCCATTCTTCTGAATGTATCTCTTACATCCTTTGCAGAAGCTACTGCATCTGGCATACCATCTGGACCTTCTGGATTGACATATATAAGTCCCATCTGTACTGCTGCAAGTGGCTTTTCTAATTTTCTTCCATCTGAATATCTTTCATTGCTAAGCCATTCACTCTCGCTACCCCAATATATATCTTTTTCTGGCTCCCAAACATCTTCTCTACCTGCACCGAATCCAAAAGTTTTAAATCCCATAGATTCCAATGCACAATTACCAGCTAATATCATTAGGTCTGCCCATGATAATGCCTTTCCATATTTCTTCTTAATAGGCCATAATAGTCTTCTAGCCTTATCTAGGTTTGCATTATCAGGCCAACTGTTTAGAGGTGCAAATCTCTGTGTTCCAGTTCTAGCTCCCCCTCTACCATCTAAGGCTCTGTATGTTCCAGCACTATGCCATGCCATTCTTATAAATAAAGGTCCATAATGACCATAGTCTGCCGGCCACCAACTCTTAGAGTCTGTCATAAGATCATACAAATCCTGTTTTAATTGTTTGAAATCAATTTTTTCAAATTCACTTTTGTAATCAAATCCTTCATCCATAGGATTAGTCTTTTCTGACTGTTGCTCTAGCAGATCAAGTCTAACCTGCTTAGGCCACCAATCACTATTACTTCTTCCCCTGTTTTCACCTTGATTACTTCCTATTCCTGCTGAATGTCCAAATGGGCATTTTCCTGTACTCATACTTTACCTCCTTTTGTGATTTTTCTCACCTTTATATTAATTAATCTAAATATATCACATGCTTTATTTGAATTATAGAAAATAGTAATAATTCCTATTATGCTTATACCACGCTTTTTTTATTTATAACATAAAACTTGATTTTTTTTATATTTGTTATAACAAAAAAATTATCAGGTTATAAAACACCTGATAATTTCTTAGTTACGTTTTTATTTTTATATTATTTCTAATTAATTTTTATATCAATTTCTTATTTCCGTACATAAATTTACTGTATTTGCTATTTCTATGCTCATAAATTCAGTACCTATGATTTATAGCTGTTTCACAAATCTTTCTGTGATTTCCATAGGCCTTGTGATTGCACCACCTACAACTACGCATAATGCCCCCATATCTAATGCCTGTTTTGCCTGATGTGGATAGTGTATTCTTCCTTCTGCAATTACTGGTATATTCAATTTTTCACTCAAGGTTTTAATGAGTTCAAAATCTGGACCTTCTTTTTTTTCGCTATAAAGTGTATATCCACTCAAGGTAGTTCCAACAAAGTCTACTCCGGCATCTTGAGCATTTATGCCTTCTTCAAGAGTAGATATGTCTGCCATAAGAATTATCTTAGGATACTTTGACTTTATTTCTTTTACAAATTCATTTATGCTTTTACCATCAAGACGCTGTCTCATTGTACAGTCTAGTGCTATGATATCACAACCTACCTCCATTAATTCGTCAACTTCCTTCATTGTAGGTGTTATATATTGTTCCATACCTTCATATGATCTTTTTATTATACCTATTATAGGTAGGTCTACTGTGGCTTTTATCTCTTTTATGTCTCTTACACCTTGAGCTCTTATACCTATTGCTCCACCTTTTTTTGCAGCAAGTGCCATAAGAGGCATAATACCTCCAGATTCTGTATACAAGGCTTCTCCTTCCAATGCCTGACAAGATACAACCAATCCACCTCTCAGTTTTTTTATTAAATCATTTTTCATTTTATCTCCATCCTTATTTTACATATAATTTGATTCTATAATTTATCCCATTATTTTATATATTTGCATTCAATTTAATAGATATCTGGTTTTCCCTTAGATTAATTATAAGTATAATCGACATTATCTTATTTATCTGAATTCAGTTTAATAAATAACTGGTTTTCCTTAGGTTAATTATAAGTATAATCGACATTATTTTATTTATCTGAATTCAGTTTAATAAATAACTGGTTTTCCTTAGGTTAATTATAA
>F241_Great_Cormorant__coassemble_531_pt1 | contig 40722 bp, 34 predicted proteins | sample F241_Great_Cormorant__metabat2_high_PE_009 | metagenome-assembled genome bin F241_Great_Cormorant
CAGGCTTTGAGCTATCTTCAGGTTTGTTCTCTGAATTGTTGTCCTCAGGCTTTGAACTATCTTCAGGTTTGTCTTCTGAATTGTAGTCCATAGTAATGTTCTTCTTTGTAGTGTAGCTTATTCCCCAATTATTTGAAGTTTTAAGTAAGTCTATATTAATTTTATCTTTATCTATACTTGCATTTGAGATGATATAATTATTGATTCCATTTGAATCATTATCATCTGAATAATATGAAGTTGCTATAGTTTTAAAATCATCTAATTTAGAACTTACGGAAATTGGTTTTGTTGGATTTTCAAGATCAAACATTTCAAGAACCTTGTCTTTTTTGTTAAAGTTGAAGACATATGTGTGGTTATTGTGATTTAATCTGAATCCTTCTGCTCTTTTAAATATGGTCATAAGCTCATTTTTGTTAGCCTTGTATTCCTTTATTCCCACTGTCTTATCGTAATTTGAAAAAGGTAGCTTATTTATATAAATAAATTTATTATTTATAAATAGCGGATCTTTTACAGTAGAAAGACCGAAAGGATTGAAATCCCTGTCTGTAGAATCTGTATTTTCTATTTTTTCATCAGAGCTATAGTGTGGTGATGAAGATGACGAATTTTTCATCATACCTTGGTCTGATTTTAAGAAGAAGGCATATGAAATCTCATCCTTTGCTATTCCAACAGGATCGTTCCATGTGACATCTATGTTATACCAATTTTGTCCTATTTTTACGATATTCCATGTGTGTTTCATAGCTTCACTTCTAACTCTATAGTTAGGTATATTAAGTCTCTTCATAATCATAGAAAACGCTTTTGCATAGGATTCACAAACACCTTTGTTCTGAATCAGTACACCATATGGTGTAAAGGCGTGTCTATAAGTAGTTTCTAATAGACGAGGGTTTGAATTTAATGAATTTGCAGCCTCTGTATCGTACTGAGCGTGAGTAACCAAATAATTGTTCACCCATAGAACCTTTGATGCATCATCTAGTTTTTTTGGTATTTTTGCAACAATTTCATCAACCTTATCCACAACACGTTTATGTTCGTCTAAAGTTATTTCATAATGAATATTGGTTAAGAATACCTTTTTAGTATAAGGGTTGTACTTTATTGAACAATTACCTCTAAATGCATACATATCTGGATTTGCATATTCTAAGTACGATATAACATTTTTTGCAAATATATCATAATTTTTGTAGCTAGCACCACTTTCAAAATATATATCAGAAACGTCTATGCTGTCAGGGTGAGATTCTAGTCTCTTAGCCAATATAGATGCGAGTCTAATATTTTTATCTTTTGCACTTTCACCAGTATTTGATGCAAAGTCTATTCTAATATTTCTTGCATTTTTGTATTCTTCATATACATCAGGCTTTATTGCTTTTTCATTTGTAGTATTTTTTGTAATATAATAAGCGTCTGAATTTTGCATATAGCTAGACAATCCTAAAAATGCAGTCAATGTTAAAGATGCTAAAATGCATTTTCTTTTAAACATAATTTTTCCCCCTTAAAATATTAAATTGTGTTTAACCGTTAAGCACATTTTCATTATAATTTGTATTTTTAAGAAATGCAAGAATAATTTTGAAAAAATGATTAATTATAATATTACAAAACCAGAAATTGCTTAAACGACAATGATTCTAGATTTTAAAAAAAATATGAAAAAAAAATACTTTTTTTCATCATTATCAAACCCAGATAAAACAAGAGGTTCATCATGAAAAATGTATTATATAAATTTAAGATAAGTTAGAAAAAATAAAATATAAATTCGAAGTTATTTAGAAAATAGTATAAATATATATTAATATATGCATATAAAAAAGGTTATCGAGGTAGAATTAACCATGATAACCTTTTTGAATATAAAAAATCATTGACGATATATCTTTGTGAATACAAAGAGTATTTTTAACTTATAAGTTTAATTCCGTTTAGACGATAATTAATTCGATACCTAAATCAGCGAATATTTTTATCCATCTTAGGTCGATACCATTATCAGTTATTACCTTATTTATCTTATTTAGAGAACAGATAAAAGAAGGTAATACCTTTCCAAATTTTGATGAGTCAGCAAGTAAGATTACCTCTACTGAATTATCTATGGAAGTCTTTTTTGTAAGAACTTCATAAGAATATGCACATGTAACACCTAGTCTTTCATGTACACCTGCAGCCGATAAAAATACCTTAGTTGAACGAGTATTTGCTATTAGCTTTAATGACTCTGATGATTCAAACATACCAGTATCTCTATGTAAAGCTCCACCAGGTAAAACAACATTGACATTAGTTTTGTTTAGAAGATGAAGTAAATTATTGGCACTAAATATCATTGCTGTAATGCTTATATTATTTGGAAGGTTTTGTGTTAATTTTTCAGTAGTAGTACCATTATCTATTACTATTAAATCACCTTCATTTATTAATTCAACAGCTTTTTTTCCAATCTTATTTTTTTCAAATTCCATTAGTTCACTATTTTGTTTAATGTCGTAGTTTATTTCAACGTCTTCGAAATTATTTAGTGGATTATCATCTCTAGGATTGTATACAGAAGCGCCGTAATAGTTTTCTACGATATTCTTTTTTTCCAATTCTCTTAAATCTCTTCTTATGGTCATCTCAGATACATTGAAAATTTGAGATAATTCTTTTACAGAACATCCATTAGATTCTTTTAAGATATTTATTATTTTCATTACTCTATCTCTTTTTTTAGACAAATAAATTCCTCCCTTACACAGTGTATGCATTAATAACACAGTGAAATCAAAGTGTAGTTAATACTTTAATACATAATTTTTAACTAATAATATTATATCACAAGTTATACAAAAAGTATAACAAAATGTTAAAAATAAAATAAAAAATGTTGTAGGAATACGTTAAATCAATGTTAAAATTATAAAAATGTTAGAGTTCAATCACAAAAACGTTGACAAAAAATACAAAATAGTGTAAGATTTAATTGTAACTGTATCGAGGGACTTCTATTCAAAAAAATCTTAAAAGTTTCGTATAAAATATAGGTATAATGAAAATTGGTCAAATATTGTGTATGAGGTATTAAAAACACTATACACTTTAATAAATACATTTTAATTTAAAAATGAGTACTTGCTTCATTTTTTAATTAAAATATATTTTGGGAAACTGTTTTTTTAGAGGTGTTTGTAAGGTTATAAAAATAAAGATGATGTTTGACAAAATATATTTAGCTATTACATGGATTGAATTGTATAAGTAAATGCATGGATTGAATTGTATGTACAAAAATATACCAAGTTAATATCATAATATAAAGGAGTAGGATGATGGATAAGAAAACTATTTTGGGTCATATTGACCACACACAATTAAAGGCATTTGCAACTTGGGAAGATATAGTTGCTCTTTGTGATGAAGCATGTGAAAACAATACAGCTTCTGTATGCGTGCCACAGACATATATCAAAAGAATAAAGGAAAAATATGGAGACAAGCTAAATGTTTGTACAGTAGTAGGTTTTCCACTAGGATATAATTCAACTGGTTCTAAGGTTAAGGAAATTGAAGACGCCCTAGCAGATGGAGCAGGTGAAATAGATATGGTTGTAAACATATCAGATGTAAAAAATGGAGATTATGATAAGGTAGAAGAAGAAATCAGAACTCTAAAAAAAGCTTGTGGAGATAAGATCTTAAAGGTTATAATAGAAACGTGTTATCTAAACCACGAGGAAAAGGTTGCTATGTGCAAGGCTGTTACAAATGCAGGTGCTGATTATATAAAGACATCTACAGGTTTTGGTACTGCAGGTGCAACTATGGAAGATATATTATTGTTCAAAGAAAACATAGGAAGCGATGTAAAGATGAAGGCTGCAGGCGGAGTTAAGACTGTAGAAGATTTGGAAGCATTCATAGAAGCAGGATGTGATAGAATAGGAACAAGCTCTGCGGTTAAGATGCTTAACGGAATAAAAAATGACGGAGAGTATTAAGAAGGAGTTTAATTAACATGGAAAATAAGATTAAAAGAGTATTTCTAATAGTATTAGATAGCTATGGTATAGGAGAACTTCCTGATGCGGATCAGTATGGAGATAAGGGAAGTAATACATTAGGAACTATAGTAAAAAATGAATATTACAACACTCCAGTGATGAAGGAGTTAGGTTTGTTTAATATAGATGGTGTTAAGCAAAACCTAAATATGCATATAGATTCGCCAAAGGGATCATTTGCTAGAATGATGGAAGCATCTAAGGGGAAGGATACTACAATAGGTCATTGGGAAATAGCTGGTATAGTATCAAATAATCCATTGCCTACATTCCCAGATGGTTTTCCTCAGAGCTTTTTGGATGAGTTCTCAAAGAGAGTTGGCAGAAACTGTGTTTGTAACAAACCATATTCTGGAACAGATGTAATAAGAGATTTTGGGAAGCATCATATGGAAACAGGAGATTTGATAGTATATACTTCTGCAGATTCTGTATTCCAGATTGCTGCACATGAAGAAGTTGTACCTCTAGAAGATTTGTACAAATACTGTGAAATAGCAAGAGAACTTTTATGTGGTGATGATCTAGGTGTTGGAAGAGTAATAGCAAGACCATTTGTAGGAGAGGAAGGAAACTTTACAAGAACTCCAAATAGACATGACTATTCACTTGTTCCACCATCAAAGACTGTAATGGACGAGTTGGTTGAAAAAGGTTATGACACTATAGGTGTTGGTAAAATATACGATATATTTGCAGGAAAGAGTATTAACTCTACTCATAAGATAAAAGACAACCACGATGGAATGGTAAAGACAATAGATATTGTAAAGAATACTGATTTCAATGGTCTATGTTTTGTAAACCTAGTAGACTTTGACATGAAGTACGGTCATAGAAATGATATCGAGGGATATGCAAAGGCTGCAACAGAATTTGACGGGCAGCTTAAAGAAATGATGGAAGTTATGAGAGATGGAGATGTATGTATATTGACTGCTGACCATGGTTGTGATCCAGCAGGACCAAGTACAGACCATTCAAGAGAACATACTCCAATGATAATATTTGGAAACAATATAAAAGAAGGTGTAGACCTAAAGACAAGAAGTAGTTTTTCAGATATAGCTAAGACTATATCAGACATGTTCGGTACACCTGGACAATTTGAAGGCACAAGCTTTTATAAAGAAGTTATAAAATAATCATTATGAAAAAAATAAATGGGAGGGTATAATGAATATATTTTTAAATGTAGTAGGTATTATTGTTTTACTTGCAATCATGGTTCTTATTTCTTATAACAGAAATCAGATCGACAAAAAGCAGGTATTAAAGGCTTTGGCTATACAGTTTGTAATAGCTATATTAATAGTTAAGGTTCCGGCTGGACAGGTTGCAATTGAAAAAGCAAGTGACGCCGTTAGTACAGTATTGGGCTATGGAAGTCAGGGGATACAGTTTGTATTCGGTTCTTTGGGTCTTCCTTCAGCACCAACAGGATTTATATTTGCGTTCCAAACACTAGGGAATATAGTATTCATATCTGGTTTGGTAGGAGTTTTGTATTATTTAGGAATACTTGGATTTGTAGTATCTAAGTTAGGATGGGTATTAGGAAAGATATTTAAGACATCAGAAGTTGAAAGTTTCGTTGCTGTTGCCAATATGTTCTTAGGTCAGACAGATTCTCCTATATTGGTAAGTAAGTACTTGGGACTTATGACAGATAGTGAAATCATGCTTGTATTGGTATCAGGTATGGGAAGTATGTCAGTTAGTATAATGGCAGGATATGTTGCCTTAGGTATTCCTATGAAGTCATTATTAATAGCTTCAGCATTGGTTCCAGTAGGATCTATAATAATTTCTAAGATAATATGTCCTCAGGTTGATGAAGTTAGCGAAATTACAGACGTAAAGATGGATAGAAAAGGTAACAACGAAAATGTTATAGATGCATTAGCAGCTGGAGCTATGGACGGTATGCACATGGCATTTGCAATCGGTGCAGCCCTAATAGCTATAATATCTATAGTTGCATTGGTTAATGGTATACTAGGTAACTTCGGTCTATCATTAGAAGGTATACTTTCATACATATTTGCACCTATTGGATATTTGATGGGATTTGATGGTTCAAATATATTCAAGGCTGGTGAGTTACTAGGAAGTAAGTTAGTTCTAAACGAATTTGTTGCTTATGGTAAGTTAGCTCCAATGTTGGCAAGCATGGATCAGAGAACTGCATTGATGCTTTGTATATCTCTTGCAGGTTTTGCAAACATAGGAAGTATAGGAATGTGTGTTTCTGGTATAGCAATACTTTGTCCAGAAAAGAAGTCTACACTTGCTAAACTTGGATTCAAGGGAATGATAGGTGGATTCTGTGTAAGTTTATTATCTGCGTTAATAGTTGGTTTATTGATGCTTATATAATTGACATTAAATATTAGACAGAGCACATTAAGTGTAAAAAAGTATAAAATTTATTATGTGATTATGCTAGATGATTACTTAGCTAATGACATGATAAAGTAATAAAATATATAAAGTATATAGAATATAAAATAGTTGATTTAAAATAAAGATATTAATATTAGACCTGGCTTTAGCTGGGTTTAATATTTTTAAAAAGGAGACAAAAATGAGATTTACAGACATAATCGAAAAGAAAAAAAGAAATTTAGCTTTGACAGATGAGGAAATAAAATTCTGGATAAATGGTGTAACAGATGGTAGTATACCGGATTACCAAACAAGTGCCCTACTTATGGCAATCGTTTTTAATGGTATGGATGAAAGAGAAACAGCTACGTTGGCAGAGTCAATGATGTATAGTGGAGATATAATAGATTTATCTTCTATACCAGGGATAAAGGCAGATAAACATTCTACAGGTGGAGTTGGAGATAAGACTTCTATAGCGTTAGGGGCTTTAGTTGCAGCTTGTGGACTAAAGGTAGCTAAGATGTCAGGAAGAGGTTTAGGCCATACTGGTGGAACTCTTGATAAGTTGGAGTCTATTGAAGGATTCAATATATTCTTAACAGAAGAAGAGTTTAAGAAACAAGTAAGCGAGATAGGACTATCTATAATAGGTCAGACAGGTGAATTAGTTCCTGCAGACAAGAAGCTATATGCTTTAAGAGATGTTACAGCTACTGTAAACTCTATACCACTTATAGCATCTTCAATTATGTCAAAGAAGTTGGCATCAGGATCAAACACTATATTACTTGATGTAAAATACGGTGAAGGTGCATTTATGCCTACAGTTGAGGCTGCAAAAGAACTTGCAACTGCAATGATATCTATAGGAAATAGACTTGGTAGAAATACTATGGCTATGATAACAGATATGAATCAGCCACTAGGAAATACAATAGGAAATGCATTAGAGGTAGAAGAAGCTGTTGAGACAGTAAGAGGTAACGGTCCTAAGGACTTTACTGAACTATGCATGCGTGCAGGTGAAATAATGTTGATGCAGGGTGAAATATGCAAGACAGAAGCTGAAGCGAGAAAGATGTTGGAAGAGGCTATTAGTTCAGGTAGAGCATATGAAAAATTACTTGAAATGGTTAAGGCTCAAGGTGGTAATGTAGAACAGATCAAAAATACAAAACTTCTTCCACAGTCAAAGTTTAAGACAGAGTTAAACTCTAAGGAAGCTGGTTATATATCAAATATTCACTCACAGCAACTTGGAATACTTGCAATGCATCTAGGTGCTGGTAGAGCGACTAAGGAAGACAGCATAAACTATGCAGTAGGTCTAAAAATGAACGCTAAAAAGGGCGATTTAGTTAAGGAAGGCGATTTATTGTGTACAGTTTACCACGATGAAGAATTGAAGCCAGAGTGGATAGAGCAGTTCTACAATACATTTTCATATTCTGATTCAAAGGTAGATCCTATTCCAATAGTTGAGGCTATATTAAAATAATAAATAAAATTTTATAGAATTATTTATAAAATAAAACAGCACCTTAAAAAAATATATGGGTGCTGTTTTTTTTAAAAAAAAACAACAAGTTTTGACATAAAATTTACCTTAAATACCTTATAATTGTAGATTTATTGCAATAAATGTTGTATACTAGAATAGAGGAAAAAAGTAAATATATGGTTATGAATAGGAGGTATCATAATGAAACTCTTAACTTTTAAAGGTGGAATACATCCTCCGTATGGAAAAGAGTATGCAAACAAAAAACCAATTGAAAGAGCAAAAGCTCCAGAAACTGTTTATATTCCTCTACAACAGCATATAGGTGCACCGGCAAAGTGCATAGTAGCTGTTGGAGATAATGTAAAACTAGGTCAAAAAATTGGTGAGGCTTCAGGGTTTGTATCTTCTAACATTCACTCTTCTGTATCTGGAACAGTTAAGGCTATAAAGTCATGTCCAGTGCCAGGTGGAAATGCAATGTGTGTTGTTATTGAAAATGATTTCAAGGAAGAAAAACATGAAAGTGTAAAGCCACATGGCGAAATAGAAGATTTGTCTAAAGAAGATATTGTTTCTATTGTTAAGGAGGCAGGTATTGTTGGTATGGGTGGTGCAACATTCCCTAATCATGTTAAAATATCTCCGCCACCAGATTCAAAGGCAGAATTTGTCATATTAAACGGTGCAGAATGTGAACCGTATTTGACTGCCGATGATAGATTGATGGTAGAACAACCTGAAAAAGTAGTGTATGGTTTGAGAGCATTGATGAAGGCTTTAAATGTAGATAAAGGATTTATCGGTATAGAAGTTAATAAACCAGAGGCTATAAAAAATGTTACAGAAGCTGCAAAACCTTATAGTAATATTGAGGTTGTAAGCCTTCAGGTAAAATATCCAGAAGGTGCAGAAAAACAGTTGATATATGCTTGTACAGGAAGAGAAGTTCCATCGGGAGCACTTCCTATAGCAGTAGGTGCAGTTGTTGACAATGTTGCTACAGCAGCTGCTATAAGTGATGCAATCAGAACTGGTATGCCGCTTGTAGAAAGAATAACGACTGTTACAGGTCCTTGTATAAAAGAACCTAAGAATCTAATCACAAAGGTTGGAACAAAGTTTAGTGAAATAGTAGAGCAGTGCGGTGGAATAAAAGAAGGCGTTACTGTAGGAAAGCTAATAGCAGGTGGTCCTATGATGGGTCTTGCTCAAGCTAGTTTCGATATTTCAACTAATAAGGGATCTTCAGGTATATTGATATTTGATGAAAAAATGGCAAAGGCTGAAGAACCTATGAATTGTATAAAGTGTGGTAAGTGTGTAGATGTATGTCCAGCATTTTTGGAACCATTATTTATTGCCGCTCATTCTTTAAGAAATAACTTTGACGAAGCAGAAAGACATAGGGCTATGGACTGTATAGAATGTGGTTCATGTTCATTTATTTGTCCATCGAGAAGACTTTTATTGCCAGCGATTAGACAGGCTAAGAGAGAAATCGGTGCAAAGAGAAGAAAAGCTCAGGCTTCAAAGAAATAATAGATAGGGGGAAGAAATAATGGATAATAAGTTGGTAGTATCTTCATCTCCTCATATTAGAGCAAAAGAAGATACATCATATATAATGAAACAAGTTCTTTTGGCATTACTTCCAGCTACACTTGCTGGTTTGTATTATTTCAGAGTTAAAGGACTAATTACTATTTTAGCATGTGTATTAGGTGCAGTAATATCTGAATGGGCTTACTGTAAAATCACAAATAAAAAGAGTACATTGAGAGACTGTTCAGCTGTCGTAACAGGATTGTTATTGGCATTTAACGTTCCTGCAGGACTTCCTGTATGGATGTGTGTATTTGGATCAGTATTCTCAATTATAGTTGTAAAAATGATTTTTGGTGGTATAGGACAAAACTTCCTGAATCCAGCACTTGCAGGTAGAGCATTTTTATTGGCTTCATTCCCAGTTGCTATGACAACTTGGTTGGTGCCAGGTGCTAATCCAGATGCGGTTACTGGTGCAACTCCGCTTAGCTATATGAAGTTAGCAGGAGCAGAAGGTGCAGGAAACGCTGCAGCAGCTGTTGCAAAGTTGCACGAAGCTCATATAGGTTTGGTTGATATGCTTATAGGTAATAGAGGTGGTACTGTTGGTGAAACTTGTGCTATATTACTTATACTAGGTGGTGTATATCTAGTTTATAAGGGAATAATTTCTTATGTTATGCCGGTGACTTATGTAGGAGTTACATTCTTATTTACATTCATATTTGGTGGATTCAATATAGAGTTTGCTCTATTTCAGTCAATGGCAGGTGGTTTATTAATAGGTGGTATATTCATGTTGACTGACTATACGACATCACCTATGACTAGAAAGGGTCAAATTATATATGCAGTGATAGCTGCGGTTATTGCTTCTTGTATAAGATTGTATGGAGGATATCCTGAAGGGGTATCGTATTCAATCCTATTTGCAAACTGTCTAGTTCCGCTAATAGATAAGTATGTTAAGAGAAGAGTATTCGGGGAGGTGCGTAAATAATGAAATCATTGATAAAATTAGGAGGAACGTTATTTGCTTTTTGCGCTATATCAGCACTACTTCTTGCGGGTACTAATGAAATTACAGCACCAATAATAGCACAAAGAAACGAAATAGCTAGCAATCAGGCTAGAATATCTGTTTTGCCAAGTGCTAAGGAATTTAAAAAAATTGATGCTAATAAATACAAAAGTGCAAATGCAGCTACTGTTTCAGAGGTTTATGCAGGTGAAGCAGGAGGAAAGACTGTAGGATATACTATTAAGGCTAATCCATCTGGTTATGGTGGACCTGTAGAGTTGACAATAGGTATCAGTGAAGATGGGAAAATCACAGGTGTAAGCGTTGGTAACAACAATGAAACTCCAGGTTTGGGTGCCAAGGCAAAGGATCCTGAATTCAATGGTCAATATAAGGGTAAGGAAGCCAAGGAATTAGAAGTAATAAAGGCAGGAAATCCTACAGAAAATCAAATCAAGGCGATATCTGGTGCTACAATAACATCTAAGGCTGTAACAAGTGGTGTTAATGATGCAATTAAGGTATTCGATACATTAAAGAAGTAGGGGAGGATATACATGAGTAAATTAGGTAAAATATTCAAAAGTGGTATAATAGACGAAAACCCTACCTTTGTACAGGTAATAGGTATGTGTCCAACACTAGCCGTTACAAGTAGTGCAATCAACGGTATAGGTATGGGATTATCTACTGCATTGGTTTTGGCATGTTCAAACGTTGCTATATCATTGCTGAGAAAGATAGTTCCAGATAAGATAAGAATACCATGTTTCATAGTAGTTATAGCTACATTCGTTACAATAGTTCAGATGTTGTTAAAGGCCTTTGTTCCAGCATTAGATGCTGCATTGGGTCTGTACATACCTCTTATAGTTGTTAACTGTCTTATACTTGCAAGAGCAGAAAGTTTTGCTTGTAAGAACAAGATGTTACCTTCATTTGTAGATGGTATTGGAATGGGACTTGGATTTACAATTGCGCTTACAATATTAGGTGCAGTTAGAGAAATACTTGGAGCAGGAAGTATATTTGGTCTTGTATTCCTTCCAAAAACTTTAAACACATTATTATTTATATTACCACCAGGAGCGTTCTTAACATTAGGTTTCTTGATGGCTATATTCAATAAGGTAACAAAGAAAAAGGCATAGGAGGTGTAGGTAGTGAAGTTAGTATTATTATTTTTATATATAGTATTAGTAAACAACGTTATAACATCACAGTTCCTAGGTATATGTCCATTCCTTGGTGTTTCTAAAAAAACAGATACAGCAATAGGTATGGGTGTTGCAGTTACCTTTGTTATCGCTTTAGCGTCAGTTATAACGTATTTTATACAGATTATATTAAACACATTTAAGTTAGATTATTTACAGACAATTGCATTCATACTTGTAATTGCATCTATAGTTCAGTTCGTTGAAATGGTTATAAAGAAGACATCACCTTCTCTATACCAAGCATTAGGGGTATTTTTACCACTTATAACAACTAACTGTGCAGTTTTGGGTATAGCGATTGTTAACATAAATAAGAATTACAATATAATAGAGACAATAGTAAATGGTGTAGGAGCTGGTATTGGTTTCACACTTGCAATAGTAATATTTGCCGGTATAAGAGAGAGACTAGAGCTTTCAGACATTCAGGAAAGTTTTAAGGGATTCCCTATAACATTGATTTCTGCAAGTTTGATGTCTATAGCATTCCTAGGCTTTACTGGTCTAATAAAATTATAGAAGGGAGACAGAGATAATGCCAATTGTATATGCGATAGTAGTATTGGGAATACTGGGATTAATATTTGGTATAGTCCTTGATTTTGCTTCTAAAAAATTCGCAGTTGAAGTAGATGAAAAAGAGGCGGCTGTATTATCAGTTCTTCCAGGAGCAAACTGTGGTGGATGTGGATTTCCAGGTTGTGGAGGTCTTGCAGCAGCAATAGCAAAGGGAGAAGCACCTGTTAATGGATGTCCAGTAGGTGGGGCAGCCTGTGCAGCTAAGGTAGCTGAGATAATGGGTGTAGAAGCTGGAAGTGGAGAAAAGATAGTAGCACATGTTAGATGTAAGGGTGGTTGTTCTGTAAGTTCAAACAAATACATATATGATGGTATTCAAGACTGTAGAGCTGCTGCATCTTTAATATCAGGTCCAAAAAGTTGTTCATATGGATGTTTAGGACTTTCTACTTGTGTTAGAGTATGTGCATTTGATGCTATTCATGTAATAGACGGTGTAGCAGTTGTAGATGAAGAAAAATGCGTAAACTGTGGAAAATGTATAGATGTATGTCCAAAGGGGCTTATAGAAAGAAAACCAGCTAATAAGGCTGTTACAGTTGATTGTAAATCTAATGACTTTGGTAAGACTGTAAAAGACAATTGTCAGGTTGGATGTATAGGATGTGGAATATGCTTCAAGGAATGTCCATTTGATGCGATTATATTTGAAAATAAATTGGCTCAAATCAACTATGAAAAATGTAAGCAGTGTAATAAATGTGCAATGAAGTGTCCTACTAAGGTAATTAGACCTAAGGAAAGAAAAAAACCTGCAGTGAAACCACAGCCAAAGCCAGAGGTTAAGGAAGAAAATAAGGAAACTGTAGAAGTTTAATTTAAAAATAGGATGGCGAATTGATAATGAGATATCATTTTGAAAATATCCTAGAGATTTATAAAAAGTAATGAACAAGTATAAATTACACTTTTATAACTAAATACAAAATATTCAATAGCACTTATGAAGATGTATGGTCTTTATAGGTGCTATTTTTATTTAAAAATAAAAAAACAATATATGGTGAATAGAAAAAATATATTGCCTATAAATATATAAAGATATATTAGTATAAAATAGGGAGTGTTATTTATGGAAATTAGAATTAAAGATATGAACGAAGATGAAAAACCGAGGGAAAAAATGCTTATGAAGGGGGTAAAGTATTTATCGAATGCAGAACTTTTAGCGATACTTATAAGAACGGGAAATAGCGATATGAATGCATTAGAATTAAGTTCGTATATAATAAGGAATAATGAAAATGGGATACGAGGACTTATGGAAAAAAGCATAGATGAGTTGTGTGATATAAAGGGGATTGGACCAAGTAAAGCTACTATAATAAAGGCAGCGTTAGAACTTGGAAATAGAATCAGTAGATACGTTCCAGATAAGTATAAAATTTCCAATCCATGGGAAGTATACAAGTTTTATATAGAAGAACTAAGGTATATAAAAAAAGAGGTGTTCAAAGTTATAATATTAAATACAAAAAATGAAATAATCTGTGATGTAGATGTTTCTGTTGGAAGTTTAAATTCATCGATAGTTCATCCCAGAGAGGTGTTTGTAGAACCCATAAAAAAAAGTGCAAATGCGCTGATTTTGATGCATAATCATCCGTCTGGAAATCCACAGCCATCAGCAGAGGATATAAGGGTGACGGAAAGATTGATAAAGGTTGGAGAAATAGTTGGAATTCCAATACTAGATCATGTTATAATAGGAGATGGAATATACTATAGTTTGAAGGAAGAAGGAGACATCTAGCGAATAATCAACGCTATAGGTAAAAAATGAATATAGCGAATAATTAATCTTATAGATAAAGATGATTGTCATGGTGGACAATTCGTATTAGAGATATAGAAGGAAATGAAGGCTTTTAATTGTTTTTGTTTCCTTATTGTTATGTTTATTTTTAGATTGATATGGTATACTAAAATAGAGTAATAGTGTATATATCTAAATTAATTATTCCATAGTAAAAATTTAAAAAAATACAGTTTTGCTATTACTTAATAAATTAGGAAAGCTAATTAAATTAAAATAAATCATAGTTTTATACAGGAGGTATGACATGGGATTTTTTGGTGATTTTTTTGGAAAAAATATAAATAATATAATGACAAATGACATGGGTATTGATCTTGGTACTACTAATACCCTAGTTTATATAAAGGGGCAGGGTGTAGTGGTGAATGAACCATCGGTTGTATGTATAAGAAAAGATAATAATGAAGTACTTGCAATTGGAGAAAAAGCAAATGATATGTTGGGAAGGACACCTGAAAATATACTTGCAATTAGACCTATAAAAGAAGGGGTTATTACAGATTTTGAAGTTACTCAAGCTATGGTAAGCTATTTTATACAAAAGGCTTCAAAAGGAGTAGTAAGTCCAAGAATAATCATCGGAGTTCCATATGGTATTACAAAAGTTGAAAAAAAGGCGATTGAAGAAGCAGCGATACAGGCTGGCGGTAGAGAGGTCTATGTCCTTGAAGAACCTATGGCAGCAGCTATAGGTGCAAAATTAAATGTAAATGATCCAGATGGAAATATGATTGTAGATATAGGAGGAGGTACTAGTGAAATAGCGGTTGTATCTCTTGGAGGAATAGTAGTTGCGAGATCAGTAAGAATAGGTGGAGATGAATTTGACAAGGCTATTATAAACTTTATAAGAAGAGAGTATAATATTGATGTAGGTGAAAAAACAGCAGAGAAGATAAAGTTATTAATAGGTTCAGCATATCCAAGTGAAGTTGAAAAAGAAATGGAAGTTAGCGGAAAAGATATATTAACTGGTCTTCCAAGAATAATAACAATAGGATCTACTGAAATCAGAGAAGCCTTAGAAAATCCACTTTCAGAAATAATTGAAGAAATAAAAACTACACTTGAAATGACTAAGCCAGAGCTTGCATCTGATATTATGGCCAATGGAATATATATCACGGGTGGAGGGTCTCTTCTTAAAAATATCGATAAACTGATAAGTAAGGAAACTGATTTGAAGGTTAATATTGCTCAAAATCCACTTGAGTGTGTAGTGGAAGGAATTGGTATGGCAGTAGAAAACGAGTTAATTTTTGAAAGCATAGTAAAAATTAACGCTGAAAGTTAGTGGTGATAGTTTTGAAGTTAGGTAAGGAAAGAAGAATAAAATTTAAGCTAAAATCAGTTGTAACTTTTATAATCGTATCAGTTATAATTGCGTCATCTGCACTATTTATGATGAGAAATACAAATATACAAATATTGGAAGAAAATCCCGTATTTGATGCATATATGAGTGTTGGAAAGCACACAAATAACTTCATAAGCGATATAGGAAAAGTCTTTTCTAATATCGTCAATTTTCAAGTCAATGCAAATAAGGTTAAAACATTGAAGATGGAAAACGACAAGCTAAGAAAGGAATTAATAGTAGAAAAAAGCAATTCAAGTAAGACGGATTCGTTAAAGGAACTGAAAAGAGTTTTAAACTATATATCTAGTGATGAAAGGGTTAATCTTATATCTGCAAGAATAATAGGAAAAAATGATGGAGATTGGTTCAAGTCCTTTGTAATTGATGCAGGTGCTGATAACGGGATAAGAAATGACAGTATAGTCATAAATGGGGATGGAGTGATAGGTATAGTATACGACGTAAGCAACAAATTTTCAAAGGCTATATCACTGTTGGACTCAAGGGCATCTGTAAGTTTCAAAGTAGTTGGAAATGACTCTGATAGAGGTGTGATAACTACATCTGAAAATGTAGGAGTTTCTAGTTATAAAAATGTAAACAAACTACTTTCTGGATATATGTTTGATATCAATTCACCAATAAAGATTGGCGATGAAATTGTAACCTCAGGCTTGGGATTATATCCAGAAAACCTACCAATAGGAAAGGTAACTGATGTAATAGTCGATAAAAATAAGTCTATGAGACTTGTTAAAATAAAACCATTTGTAGATTTCAAGTCAATAGATGAGGTAAGTATAATACCTCCAAGAAGATTGGATTAGGTGGCGACATGAAAAAAATATTGTTATTCCTTATAGGACTTGTGATCATTTTTCTTCAGACCTTTGTTATCAATTATTTTTCTAGGTTTGTCAGCGTGAATATATTATTGGTATATATAATAATAATTTCACTGTATATAGACAAGGATTATGCTCTAATAATTTCAGGGACACTAGGATTATTAGAAGGTATGATTTCTGGTGGAATAATAGGGCTAGACGGGATATTATTTTTAGCAGTAGCATATTTTATATCAGTCGTAGAAAAATATATTTTTAAAGACAATAAATGGATAATATCTTTTTTGATATTGGTGGTTAGTTTTATATACTCAATACTATCTGCGGTTATTGCAGCTATATTTTTTTCACCTCAACCACTTCTTATAATACCAATTAAAGTATTAGCCATATGTATATACAATGTATTGATAGGATACATAGGTTTTCATATTTTTGAGGATTATATAAAGAAATTGAGAGAAAAAGAATAAAATATACGTTATAAAAATCTGCAGTTTATATTCATAGGTTGCGTATTGTTTATCGATGAATAAAATACAATGATATATAGTAAAGATTGACAAAGTAGAATAGATACACATAATTTATAAATAGTTAGTGGTGGTGAGATTGAAGAGGAATGTAAATATAAAATTTAGACTAAATAGAATAAATAAGGTAATGCTTCTTATCTTATTTATTATTGTTCTTAAATTATCGTATATGACAATTTTTGAAAACTCGTATTATAGAGATCTGGCCAATCAAAAAACATATAAGCAAATAATGATTAAGGCTCCAAGAGGTGAAATAAAAGATAGAAATGGAGTTGTGCTTGCTGGAGATGAACCAGAATTTACTTGCGAAATTGTAGCAGATACCTTCAATAAGGTTGCTGACAATGATGGCAACAAACCAAATAGGGTTGCATATTCGATAATAAATATACTAGATAGAAATAAAGAAAAATATGAAGATAATTTTCCAATAAAGATGGGTTCTAATGGAAAATATTATTATACATTTGATGAAAAAATAGAAAAATTCAAAAAACAAAATTCAATACCTATGGATTATAGTGCAAAAAAGTGTTTTTATAGAGTTGTAGATATTCTCATAAAAAATGATTTACTATCTTATTCAGATAAAAACTTAGAACCTATAAAATTACAGGCAAAACTAAATTCACTAGGTTATTATCCGCCTGTTCTTGTAAATGGGTGGGTGTTTACAGAAGAAAAAAATAAAAAAGATTGGTTAAATAGCTATAACTTGAAATCAAATACATCTGCAAAGGATGCATTTAACTATATAAAGAACAAGTATTATAAAATAGATCCTTCTATTCCAAATTCAGAAGCTAGAAAGATAATGCTGGTGAGGGATCTTATAAAATCAAAGATATATACCCAATATAATCCAATAATACTTGCAAAGGGAATCAGTCAAAAGACAGTTTCACAAATAGAGGAAAATGCAATTAATATGCCTGGGGTAAATGTTGGCGTTATACAAAAAAGAATATATCCATTTAGCACCTTGGCTTCTCACGTCCTAGGTTATATGGGAAGTATACCTGCTTCAAAGGTTGAAGATATGAAATCTGAAGGATACGATGCAGATGATTTGATAGGTATATCAGGTATAGAACATAGTTTTGAGGATATGTTAAGAGGAAGACCGGGATATAAGGAAGTAAAGGTAGATAGCGTTGGAAGAGTAATTGAGGAAATGAAATCAATTCCTCCAAAATCAGGAAATGATGTATATTTGACAATAGATAGTAAGCTTCAGAAAGTTTCTGAAGATGCTTTGAAGAGAGCGATAATTGCTGCAAATACATCTGGAAACTTCAAAAGTCAATTTGGAGATATTAAAGTCGGAGAATATGCTCCAAATGCTAAGTCTGGAGCCTTGGTTGCAATAGATGTAAAAAATGGAGACGTATTATCAATGGCTAGTTATCCAAATTTTGACCCTAATAAATTTGTAGGAGGGATAACCACTTCTGATTATGATAATTACCTACCAAAAAATAAAAATGATTTATTGGCTCCAAACCCACTTTTAAATCTGGCAACTCAAGGTGCATTTCAGCCAGGGTCAACATTTAAATTAGTAACTGCAATGGCGGCGCTTGAATCTGGTCTAAATCCGTATTATAGCATACACGACACAGGTGTTATAAAGTTAGGAAGAAGAAACTTTGCAGATTATGTATGGCATCATGGTGGTCACAACCATGGGATAACCAATTTGTTTAAGGCTATTCAGGAGTCTTGTAACATATACTTCTATATAATAGGAAGTAATTTTAATTGGTTAAATCATACGAGTTTAAACATCAATATGGGTGCAAAAAAAATCTTAGAATATGCAAGACTTTTTGGTTTGGATGATAAAACTGGACTTGAAAACCAGCTAGAAGAACGTAATGGAAAGGTTCCTAGTGAGGAGGAAAAGTTAAAAACTACAAAATTACAACTTAAATATGCACTGGAAAAAACTATGAGAAATCACTTTGATTTTTTAAATCCAGATAAAGATAAGGAAGAATATGAAAATAAGATAAATACAATAGTAAGCTGGATAGATGAACCCAAAACGCCAGGAAGAGGAGAAACTATAAGAAGGCTAAAGGCCTTGGGGGTTGATGATAAGTATGTAGATAGCGATGCAGATTTTATAGTATATAGCTATTTTAACTTTGCTAAATGGGGTATAGGTGATACATTCAACCTTGCTATAGGTCAGGGGGAAAACGCCTATAATCCAGTACAAATTGCAAGGTACATAGCAGCCATAGCAAATGGTGGAAAACTCGTAAAATTAAATGTAGTTAAAGATGTCGAAACTCCAAAGGGTAGAGTCATTGAAAAAATTGAAAAAAGCTCTACAAAAATACCTTTTAAAAATGATAATAATTTAAAAATTATCAAAGAAGGTATGGTTAGGGTTTCAACTGAGGGGCTAGCAAAAAAAGCATTCAAAAACTTCCCAGTTTTGGTTGCTACAAAGACTGGTACAGCTCAAAAAAGTGGTAAGATACCGAGCAATAACGAATTTGACTACCTTATGTCTCATTTAGGATATTATTCTCTGAATAAGAATGAGGTTCTCGAAACATATCAAAAGTTAAAAGCTAAAAAAGAAGCTGAATTAACTTCTGAAAAAATTTCGGAATTGAAGGCAAAAATAAAAAATCCTTCCACATCAGAAGAAGATAAGGAAAAATATGAGGAGGATTTGAAATCAGGAGTTAAGGTAAGATTGGAAAATAGTGATAGGATAAATTCGTATTATCTTAGAAAGGCAATTAAAGAATTGAATCCTAAATTGACAGATATTGATATAGACAGATTCAAACAGGATTACGGTTCTTTCGCATGGTGTGTGGCCTTTGCTCCGGCAAACGACCCGCAGATTGCTGTTGTATGTATGATTCCACAAGGAGAATCTAGTTCATATGCTGTGTTACCTATCAGAGAGGTTTTGGGACAGTACTTTGGATTACTCAAACCAGATGCAGAGGCTAAGGTTGATAAAACGAAGAAATAATCTAGACAGGATTTTCTATAATCACGTGACGATGTCGAGGTTTGAAATAGACTGATAAACACTAGGTAGTTTACTCAAAAGTAAAAATGTTATCAAGGAATTTTTAAACCCTTGATAACATTTACTTTTATGTGTAAATATAATTAAAGTTTTGCCGAAAATGTTGATATGTGGTTATAGGTAGATGTATTTGTATAAATAGGTGGTAAGATAGATGAAAATAAATTATGGTAAGAGCAATAGAATATTGAGAAATATCGATTGGAAGTTGGTGACAATAGTTCTTATAATATTTGTATTCGGTATTGTTATTTTAAGCAGTGCTACACATGCAAACGTGAGTGGAAATTATAAGAAACTCATTACTCAAGTTATTGCATTTATAATAGGAATAGGAATTGTTGCCTTAATATTGATATTCGATTATAATAGCATAGGAAAGTATTATAAAGAATTATATGTAGCAAGCATATTGTTATTATTGGTTGTATTGATACCAGGAGTTGGTTCGACTCAATACGGTGCTAGGTCATGGATAAGCTTTGATGGATTTAATTTACAAACATCGGAACTCGTCAAATTAACATTTATACTAAGTTATGCAAAAATAATAGATAACAACAAAGATAATATTAGAGATTTGAAGGTATTAGTTAAATTAATTCTATATGCAATGCCAATTATATTATTAATATTAGGTCAACCTGATTTAGGAACTGCAATAGTCTTTATAGTAATAATATTCTTCATGTTGTATACTGCTGGGTTGAGCAGAAAAATAATTAGAAATGTATTTATAATGTCTCTTGTATTATCCCCAATTATGTATTACTTTATGGCACCGCATCAAAAAATAAGAATAATAAATTTTTTTAATCCAAACGCATCTTCAAACTATCATGTATTACAGTCGATGATAGCAATTGGATCGGGTGGAATATTTGGAAAGGGACTTTATCATGGTTCCCAAAATCAAGAAAGCTTCTTGCCTGTAAGAGAAAGTGACTTTATATTTGCGGTAATAGGAGAAGAGTTTGGTTTGATTGGAATGATATTTATTATTTTTATGTTTGCATTACTTGTAAGTAGAATAATAACGATAGCTAAAAGGTCAAAAAATACGTATGGAACAATAATTGTTGCAGGTATTGCAGGTATGTTTACATATCAGATAATACAAAATATAGGAATGACTGTGGGATTAATGCCCGTAACAGGATTGACCCTTCCTTTTGTAAGCTATGGAGGAAGTTCAATTATAACATCGCTAGCCAATATAGGAATAATACTTAATGTATATATGAGACGAAAAAAAATAAACCTATATTAAATAAGGTTGTGTAAGAAAATATAAAATTTATTCAATAAAACAAGAAGCCTATACGAGATATATATGTATAATACATAAAAATTATAGTATCTAGGTATGGGTATTTCAACGAATAAGAAAAAGAAGGTGAATTTGATTGGAAAAAGTTAATTTAAAAAGTATACTAAAAAAAGTTGAAAAACCAGCTAGATATCTGGGAAATGAACTAAATACTATTCATAAGGATACAAATAATAAAAATTTGATAAGATATGCTCATTGTTTTCCAGATATATATGAAGTAGGGATGAGCCACTTGGGAAGTCATATATTGTATAATTGCATAAATAATGAAGAAGACGTATTTTGTGAAAGAGTATATGCTCCAGGTGTAGATATGGAAGAAAAAATGAGGGAGATGAATATACCTTTATTTGGATTGGAATCACGAGAACCAATAACAAATTTTGATATAGTTTCGTTTTCTTTGCAGTATGAAATGTGCTATACGAATGTATTAAATATGATGGATTTGGCAAATATACCACTTCTAGCTAAGGATAGAAGAGAAGAAGACCCATTTATCCTAGTTGGAGGATCATGTTCATATAATGTTGAACCACTTGCTGATTATGTAGACATAGTTGTATTGGGTGAGGGAGAATACCTAAATCTAGATGTAATAAATGAATATAAGAAATGGAAAGAGGAAGAACCTTACAAAAATGGTCAAACTAGAAGAGATTTTTTGAAGAGGATAGCAAAAATAGACGGAGTATACATACCATCATTCTATGAATTTGAATACAATGAAGATGGTACAGTGAAAAAGCTAAATAAGCTTGAAGAAGTAGCTCCAGATAGACCTAGAAAGAGAATAGTAGAGGTTATGGATGATGTATTATATCCTGAAAAAATCATCGTTCCTTTTATAGAAACCGTACACGATAGAATAGTTCTTGAATTGTTCAGAGGATGTACTAGAGGTTGTAGATTCTGTCAAGCTGGAATGATATATAGACCTATAAGAGAAAAATCTCTTGAAAGATTAAAATCTATAGTTGACAATATGATAAAAAACACAGGATATGATGAAATATCATTGTCTTCTCTTAGTACAAGTGATTATAGTCAAATTCAAGAGATAACAGATTTTCTTGTAGAAGAATATGCACCTAAAAACATAGGAGTTTCTCTTCCATCTCTTAGATTGGATAATTTCTCTATGGAAATAGCTGAAAAAATACAACAGGTAAGAAAAACAGGATTGACATTTGCTCCAGAAGCGGGAACTCAGAGAATGAGGGATGTAATAAACAAGGGTGTCACAGAGCAGGATTTAGATTCTGCTGTTTCAAAGGCTTTTGAAATGGGATGGAATTCCGTAAAACTATATTTTATGATAGGTCTGCCTACAGAGCAGTATGAAGATTTGGATGGAATAAGAGATTTGGCATATAGAGTTATAGATATTTATAAGGGGGTACATGGTGGTAAGATAAGGGCGAAATTTGGTGTAACAGTTAGTACATCTACCTTCGTTCCAAAGCCTTTTACTCCATTCCAATGGCATGGACAGGATACCCAAGATGAGATAAGAGACAAGCAAAAATACTTGGTGTCAAAACTTAGAAATGGAAATATAAAATATAATTATCATGATTCTAAAACAAGTCTTATGGAAGCTGTATTTGCAAGAGGAGATAGAAGATTGGGAGCTGTTCTTATGGAAGCCTTCAAAAATGGGGCAAAATTTGATGGATGGTCTGAACATTTTAGTTTAGAAAGATGGCTTGATGCTATGGAAAAAATAGGTTTGGATCCTAGTTTTTATGCACATAGAGAAAGAGAATACGATGAGGTATTTCCATGGGATCATATAGATGTAGGTGTAACTAAAAAGTTCTTGATTAGAGAAAATGAAATAGCAAAACAAAATATTATAACAAAAGATTGTAGACATGGTTGTATGGGCTGTGGAGTGAATACTAATGATATAGGAAGAGGGTTGTGTTAATGGCAAAAATAATGAGGGTAAAATTCGAAAAAACAGGTGATATGATATATATTTCCCACCTTGATGTCCAAAGACTTTTACAAAGGGCTTTTAGAAGAGCTGAAATAGAACTTTCTTTTTCTCAAGGATTTAATCCACATCCAAAGATGAGCTATGGGAATGCCTTGGCCCTAGGTGTAGAAAGCTATGGAGAATATGTGGATATAGAAATAGAAGATGATATAAGTCCAGAGCAGTTATTAGATAGAATAAATAAAACCCTACCTGATGGAATGAGATTTTTAAAATGTATAGAATTGGATGGAAGTGAAAAGTCTCTAGCTCCTAATATAATGTATGGTGATTATGAATTTATAATACCTAATAGTAACTTAGAATATTCAGTAGTTGAGAAGAGAATAGAAAGTTTGAAATCTATGGAAGAGATTACAACTACGAAACTTAACAAAAAGAAAAAAATCGTAGAAGTAAATATAAGACCGATGATAAAAACTATAGAATTAAAATCGGTTGACAATTTCATAGTTGTGGAATCAATATTGGCGACAGGATCAAAACAAAACTTAAATACAAATGTATTTTTGCCGAAATTGGTTGAGATATTAGGATTAAATATAGATCCACTAGACATAGATATAATAAGAAAGGATCTCTATTTTGAGGACGGTGATAAGCTAGTTAAGCCGTTTTAGAGGTTTGAAAACAAATAACTAAAAATATTATTAACCTAATGTTATCAAGGTTTTTTAAACCTTGATAACAATTTCTATTTAGAATAGATTTTATAACAAGGATTTTACTTATTTGGTGATAAAAAAATCATATAATTATTATAAATAAATCGTATAATTGTTATGAATAAATTATAGAAAATATTATAGAATAAGCAGTAGTTTAATATTTTATTACAGATGTATACTAAATTAGCTGCTATGAAAGGGGAGTGTTATGGAAAAATTAGTAATAGAGGACCTTATTTCTTCTAGAAAAATGGCAGTAATAAAAGATGAGGAGATAAAAAATATAGTAATTGAGTCTAAGTCTAATTTATCATATATAAATAATATATATAGGGGAAGAATAAATAAGATTATGAAAAACATAAATTCATGTTTTATTGATATAGGCGGCAATACTGGCTATATGAATATGGGTAATCTAAAATTGCAGGAAGGAGAAAATATTCTTGTTCAGGTAAAGAAAGATCCCTTAGAAAATAAAAAAATGAAGCTTTCAACTGAAGTTAGTATAAAAGGTAGGTATGTAGTTTACATACCATCTAATGATAGGGTTACAGTTTCAAAAAAAATACTTGATAATTTAGGTAAGAAAAGGCTTAAAAAGGATATCGAAGAAATATTAAAACTTAGATGTATAAGGGGAGGTGTTGTAGCAAGAACTGAGGCGTTGGATGCTGATATAAATGACATAGAAAAAGAAATCTTATATTTATCGTCAAAGTATGATGAGATTGAAGGAGAATATAGATCTAGTTTTTCTCCTAAGTTGTTGTATTCGGAAAAAGATAAGATAACAACATATATATGCGATAATATAAAGAAAAAAATTTGTGAAATCCACTATGTAGATGGAGAATATGGAGATTTTTTATATGATGAGATTAAGGAAAGGTATCCGAGTGAACTAATTAAGCTAAAAAGACATGGATTGAGTGATTTGTTTGAAAATTACTGTATAGATAGGTATGTGGAAAAATTGAAATCTAGGACAGTAAGGCTTAAATCTGGAGGTTTTTTGGCTATTGATAGAACCGAAGCTATGACAGTTATAGATGTCAATACTGGAGCAAATAAAAAAATTCAGGAAAAAAAATCTACTATTTTTGAAACTAATTATGAGGCTGCCGAAGAAATAGCCAAACAAATTCAACTTAGAGATATTTCAGGAATTATAATTATTGACTTTATAGATATGGACATAGAAAATCAAAATAAAATAAAAAAACATATAATTTCTTGTTTTAAAGGTGATGGAGATAGGACAAGGGTATATGATTTTACAAAACTTGGTTTATTAGAAGTATCTAGGATGAGAAAGGAAAACTCTATAGATCAGTACTTTAAATCAGATTCGTATAAGGAAGACATTATAGAAAAGTATGTCATAAGAAGAATAGAGCATTATGGTGAAAAAGAAGTTGATATAACAGAAATAATTGATATGTTAAAAAGTAAAAAAACTAATTTGAAAATATCGTCAATTGAAGACAAATATCACATTAAGATTATATTGTGATATAGAAAAAACAATAATAAAATATTTAATTATAAAAAAATAGGAAAATGTAATTAAATTATTATTCAATTTTAAGTATTGATAATATACTAGATACATGATAGAATTATATTAGGACATATTTACATAATCAAACTAAATAGTTTGAAAATTTTAATATTACGTTATACTTCGGGAATACGTTATTTTATAAAGAAATAATACGGATTTAGTAAATTTTCATATAGAAAATAATGAATATACCGAAATATTATAAATCCGTTTATCGAGGTTTTTAACCCGTAAATGCAAGAGTAATATTTAAAATTACAATTGTTGAAAAATTCGACAATTTATGTTCTAAAATATATTAGATAGGTGATTAATATGGAAGAAAAAAAGGCTTTATGTGAGGTGAAAAATCTCTGTACAGGTTTTAGATTGAGAGACACATATTATAATGCAGTTGATAATGTGAGTCTTAAAATCTATCCAGATGAAGTTTTGGCCATAGTTGGAGAAAGTGGTTGCGGAAAGAGTACGCTTGCCACTACAATTATGGGACTTCATAATATGAACTACACTAAGGTAGAAGGTGAAGTTATATTTGAAGACAGAAATATTTTGGATTTAGAAGAAGAGGAGTATAACAAGATTAGAGGTGGAAAAATCGCCATGATTTTCCAGGATCCTCTATCAGCATTGAATCCTTTACAGAGAATAGGTGAACAAATTGAAGAAGGTTTGATTTATCATACTAAAATGAATGCTCAAGAGAGAAAAGAAAGAGCTCTTTATCTATTGGATAAGGTTGGAATTGAAAATCCTGAGAGAATTTATCGTCAATTCCCACACCAGCTTTCAGGTGGTATGAGACAGCGTGTAATGATAGCAATAGCATTGTCATGCAAACCTAGAATATTGATTGCAGACGAGCCGACTACGGCATTGGACGTAACAATACAGGCACAGATACTAGACCTTATCTTAGATTTACAGAAGGAGATAAAGGCTGGAATAGTGCTTATAACTCACGATTTAGGTGTAGTTGCCCAAATGGCAGATAGAGTTGTGGTAATGTATGCAGGAGAAATAGTTGAAATGGCACCTTCAAAAGAGTTATTCAACAATCCAAAGCATCCTTATACTAGAAGTTTATTAAAGTCTATACCGCAAGTTGATTCAAATGAAGATGATAGTTTATATGTAATAGATGGTATGGTACCATCACTAAAGAATCTACCGAGACATGGTTGTAGATTCTCTCCAAGAATTCAGTATTTAGATAATTCTTGTCATGAGAAAGAACCAGTTTTACATGAAGTAGAGCCAGAACATTTTGTAAGATGTACATGCTGGAAAGATTTTTACTTCAAGGAAGGAGAATAGTGATGAGTTTAATTGAAGTCAAAGATTTGAAAGTGCATTATCCGATAAGAGGTGGTTTTTTCAATAGAGTTGTTGATCATGTATATGCAGTAGATGGTGTAAACTTGACTATTGAAGAAGGAAAGACTTACGGACTTATTGGAGAATCAGGTTCAGGAAAGAGTACAATAGGAAAAACTATCATAGGACTTGAAAATGCTACGAGTGGAGAAATTTTATTCGAAGGTAAAAGCGTAATAAAACCTAGAGAAAGAAAGAAAATAGGATATAATAAACATGTTCAAATGATTTTTCAGGACTCTATGTCTAGTTTGGATCCAAAGAAGAGAGTAATGGATATACTAGCAGAACCGTTAAGAAATTTTGAACATTTAAGCAAGGACTTAGAAAAGAAGAGAGTGTATGAACTATTGGATATAGTTGGTATGCCTAAGGATTCTGTCTATAAATATCCGCATGAATTTTCAGGTGGACAGAGACAGAGAATAGGTGTTGCTAGAGCTATAGCTTGTAAGCCTAAGTTGGTTATCTGTGATGAGCCTGTATCTGCACTAGATTTATCAGTTCAAGCACAGGTGTTAAATTACCTAAAAGAGATACAAAAGGAATTTAATTTGGCTTATTTGTTTATATCTCATGACCTAGGTGTTGTAAAGCATATGTGTGATTACATTTATATAATGCATAGAGGTAGATTTACAGAGACTGGAAACAGAAAAGAAATCTACGGAAATCCACAACATATATATACTAAGAGACTAGTTGCCTCAATACCGCATATAGACCCTAATAGAAAAGAAGAATTCAGAAAAATTAGAGAAGCGGTTGAAAAAGAATATGAAAGAGAATATCACAACTACTATGATGAGAAAGGAAAGGTATATCCACTGAAAAACCTATCTGGAAGTCATTATGTAGCTGAAAAGATTGGAGGTAAGTAGTATGTGGAAAACAGTCATAAGAAGAGTATTGTTAATGATACCTCAACTTATAATATTGAGCATATTAGTTTTTATATTAGCTAAGTTGATGCCAGGTGATGCATTGTCAGGAATGATAAATCCTCATATGAACCCTGCAGAAATAGAAAAGATAAGACGTGCTATGGGACTTTATGATCCATGGTATGTTCAATATATAAGATGGGTAAAAAATATATTCCATGGAAATTTTGGTATGAGTTACCAGTTTAAATTACCAGTTCTTCAAGTAATTGGACCTAGAGCCATGAATACGTTCTGGTTGAGTTTATTAGCTCTAATCATAATGTACTCAGCATCTATACCAATTGCCATATACGCTGGTAAAAACAATGGTGGAAAATTTGATAAGGCAGTTATATTAGGAAATTTCTTAATATTTGCAGTACCATCATTTGTTATGTATTTATTCTTTATATTAATTTTTGGTTATAAGTTGAAATTATTCCCAACTATTGGATCTGTATCAGCTGATGTTGTACCGGGTACAATGGCATATGTAGTAAGTAAGTTCTATCATATGTTAATGCCTGCAATATGTATAGCCATCATGAGTTCAGTTGGTACAATACAGTATTTAAGAAATGAAGTAATAGACGCAAAAGGCCAGGATTTCGTAAAGACAGCTAAGAGTAAGGGTGTTCCAAAGAACAAGATATATTCACATCACATCTTTAGAAACTCATTACTGCCTATAGCAGCCTTCTTCGGTTTCCAAATTACAGGTTTGTTAGGTGGATCTGTTATAGCAGAGACAATATTCAACTATCCTGGAATGGGTAACTTCTTTATGGAATCTATAATTTCAAGAGATTTCTCAGTAGTAACAACATTAATCATGTTGTACGGTATCTTGTCACTTATAGGATCATTGCTATCAGATATAACTATGAGTATAGTTGATCCAAGAATAAGAATAGAATAGGGGTGAAGGATATGGTAAAAAACAAAAAACATGATATTGATAAAGAGAATGAGGCTTTAAATAAGGTTCACGAAGAAGTAAATGAAGCGTCGAGAGAAGAAAAAGTAGAAAAGACAGATGTAGGATTCGCAGTAATTATAAGAGAGTTTAAGAAGGATAAGGTTGCCTTGGTATCTTTCTTCTCTGTAGTTACATTTATGATTTTTATATTTATAACAGCTATGTTTATAAATGTAGATCAACTAAATCAGGTAAATATACTTGATCAGTTTAACCCTCCATCATTTGATAGTGTATGGAATATACTTGGTAGAGATGAGGGTGGTCGTTCAGTAATAGGATTATTGATAGTAGGTGCGAGAAACTCATTGATAGTTGCTTTCTGTATCACATTCCTAATTGAAGCGATAGGACTTTTATTGGGATTAGTTATGGGATTTTATGGTGGAAGAGTTGATAAGTATGGAATGAGAGTTGTAGACTTTATAGGTATATTACCTATACTACTAATAATCATCGCCTTCGTATCATCAGTTCCAAAATACAATGTTGCGACATTTGTATTCATAATGTCTGCATTCTATTGGGTTGGTACAGCCAGACTAGTTCGTTCTAAGGCTTTGTCTGAAGCGAGAAGAGACTATGTAAGTGCATCAAAAACAATGGGTACAAGCAACTTGAAAATAATGTTTGGTGGTATATTGCCAAATATTTCATCTATAATAATAGTAGATGCCACACTAGCATTGGCAGGAAATGTCGGAATAGAAACATCATTATCTTTCTTAGGTTTTGGTTTACCTCAATCATCACCATCATTAGGTACATTGATTGCATATGCTTCAAGACCTGAGATAATAGAGTCAAAGATGTATGTATGGCTACCAGCTACATTAGTAGTATTATTTATGATGTTATGTATAAACTACTGTGGTCAAGCGTTGAGACGTGCTGCTGATGCAAAACAGAGACTTGGTTAATAATATTTATGTAAGTTGATATACAGTAATATAAAAATATGGACCTATAAATGGTTATATTATAAATTAGTCTTAAACATATCTTCGCATATGCGAAGATATGTTTAAATAAATTCTGGGAAACCAGAAAAATTTTATTTAAATTTTGTTGTTTTTAGGAGGCAAAGGTTATGAAGTTCAAATTATTAGGAACGGCAGCTATAATGTTGTCTAGTGTGTTAACGCTTTCAGGATGCGGTGGTCCAAATGATTCAGGCAAATCTGCAAGTACATCTACTGAACAGACAGCTTCAGAAATGATGAAGAAGTATCCATCTGTAATTGAAAATGATGGAAAACCAGTAGATGGTGGAGTATTGAAAATGGGTATAGTTTCTGACTCTCCATTCAAAGGCGTATTGAATGCTCAATTGGCTACAGATGGAACAGATATGTCTATGGTAGGTCCTATGAGTGGTGCATTCCCAATTAACAAGGATTATACTATAAAGCTAAATGATAAGAATGCTCCTATGGATGTAAGCATCGATACAGCTAATAAAACTATGAATGTAAAGATCAATCCTAAGTTTAAGTGGTCAAATGGTGAGCCTGTTACTACAGCAGATATAGTTAAGACTGTAGAAATATTGGCAAACCAAAAATACATAGTATCTGCACAGTCACCAAGATTTAGTGGTAATATGTTGTTGATACAAGGTATTAAGGATTACAACCAAGGAAAAGCAAAGACAATATCAGGATTAGTTGTAAAAAGCCCTTCAGAATTAGAGGTAAAATTAACAGGATTAACACCATCTATCAAGTGGGGAGGAGTTTTACCATATGATTTCATAAATGCAAAGCAGTTTGCAAATATACCAATGGATAAGATTCAAAGCTCAGATGCATTGAGAAAAAATCCTCTTTCTTATGGACCATATGTTGTAAAGTCAATAGTTCCAGGAGAAAAGATAATATTTGAAGCAAACAAATATTACTATAAGGGAGAACCTAAGGTTAAGACTCTAGAAGAAATAATAATACCAACAGCTCAGCAGGTTGCTGCTATGAAGGCTGGTAAGTTAGATATATTATCTGGAGCAGGAAACAGTGTATTCGATAAGATGCAAGCATTGAAAAACTGCAAGATAACTTTAGCTCCATCTCTATCTTATGGATACCTAGGATTTAAGATGGGTAAATGGGATGCAAATGCTAATAAGGTAGTATTCAATCCAAAGGCTAAGATGAGTGATCCTGCTTTAAGACAGGCAATGGGATATGCAATGAATGTAGACCAGGTTGCTGCTAAGTTCTTAAATGGATTATCATACAGATTAAATTCTCCTATAATACCTGCGTTCAAAGGATTCAATGACCCTAATGTTAAGGGATATCCATTGGATATAGACAAGGCTAATAAGTTATTAGATGAAGCAGGATATAAGATGGGTAAAGATGGCTATAGAACTGATAAAGATGGAAAACCTTTGGTTATAAGTTTAGCTGTTATGAAGGGTTCTCCTCTATCTCAACCAATAGCTGATAACTACATACAACAATGGAAGAAGATAGGCTTAAATGTTAAGTTAACTGATGGAAGATTATTAGACTTCCATGACTTCTATAACAGAATACAAAATGATGCACCAGGAATAGACGCATACATGGCATCTTGGAATACAGGAACAGATCCAAATCCAATAAATTTCTATGGTCCTAATGCACCATTTAACTTCCAAAGATATGAAAATCCTGAATTTACAAAAGCATTAGATGCTATAAATTCAGAAGCTTCTATGGATGATAAGGTAATGAAGGAAAATTACAATAAGTTCCAAGAAGTATTCCAAAAGCTTGGAGTTTGTATACCAACTGTAACAGGATATGAATATACTATGGTAAACAACAGAGTTAAATATTATGATAATAGAACAGGAAGCGATTGGGATTTATCTAAGTTAGAACTTACTGCAAAGGATCCTGCGCAATAAGATAGTAATTTATGCCAAATATAAATATACTAAATAGAAAAATTAATTAAATTATATTGTAGATTGTATGAATAGCATTGATGAGTTTCAATGCTATTCTTTTAGTATATAAAAAAATTATAAATAAAGTATATAGTAACTTCTGGTTTAATAAATAAGGAAATAACACTAACGCAATTTTTATTCTTAATATTGCATTATTTACAAAATTGTAAATATAAAAAATAAAATAAGTTGATAAAAAAGTATGGTAAAATTTATAAAAATAGTGTATAATTAAAAAAAAGCAAATATTAACTTGTTTCATACAACTAGATATTTGAAAAGAAATTTCTGCATTTATATCAGAATTTTTCAGTTAATTTTTAATTTTGTACTTTTAAGGAGGAATAACATGAAAGTTAAAGCAATTAAAACAGCAGCATTAATGTTATCTTGTGTTTTAGCTCTAACTGCTTGTGGTAGTGGAGGTGGAAGCTCGAATAACAGTTCGGATTCAGGAAGTAATCTGAAGGCCGAGATGGAAAAGAAGTATCCATTGGTAATCGATAATGAAGGAAAGCCAGTAGAGGGCGGAGTGTTAAAGATTGGATATGTTTCGGATTCGCCATTTAAGGGAGTATTGAATGGATACTTTTCAACAGATGCGAATGATTTCGCAATGGTTAGCCCTATGACTGGTGCATTTCCAACGGACTCTAAGTATGCAACAAAACTAGATGATAAAAATGCTCCTATAGACGTTCATGTGGATGCACAAAAAAATGAAATAGTATTAAAGATTAATCCGAAATTTAAGTGGTCAAATGGAGATCCAGTTTCAAGTGCAGATATAGTTAAAACTTTTGAAATATCTGCAAATCCACAGTACATATTAGCAGCACAGTTCCCAAGATTTGGTGGAAATATGTTGCTTGTAAAGGGAATTGAAGATTACAACAAAGGAAAAGCTAAGACAATATCAGGTCTTGAAGTTAAGAGTCCATCAGAAGTTATAGTTCACCTAACAAAGATGACTCCATCAGCTAAGTGGGGAGGCGTTGTACCAAGTGAATTTATAAATGCTAAGCAGTATGCAAACATACCTATGGATAAGATTCAAAGTTCTGATCCAATGAGAAAAGATCCTCTTTCATATGGTCCATATGTTGTAAAATCAATAGTTCCAGGTGAAAAGATTATATATGAAGCAAATAAGTATTACTACAAGGGTGAGCCTAAGGTTAAGAAGTTAGAAATCTCTATAGTTCCTACATCTCAACAGGTTGCAGCTATGAAGGCAGGAAAGTTTGATATACTTTACAGCCCACAAAACAATGTATTCAATCAGATGAAGGATTTAAAGAATTGTAAGATATCTATAAAACCAGCATTGTCATTCGGTTACCTAGGATTTAAGATGGGTAAATGGGATGCAAAGAAAGGTACTGTAGTATATAATCCAAAGGCTAAGATGAGTGATCCTAACTTAAGAAAGGCAATGGGTTATGCAATGAATGTAGACCAAGTTGCTGAGAAGTTCATGAATGGATTAGCATATAGATTAAACTCTACAATAATACCTCCATTCAAGGGATTATACGATCCAAGTCTAAAGGGATTCCCTCTAGATATAGAAAAGGCTAATAAGTTATTAGATGAAGCAGGATATAAGATGGGCAAAGATGGATATAGAACAGATAAGGATGGAAAGCCATTAGTAATCAACTTTGCAGCAATGAAGAATTCAGCTCTATCTCAGCCAATAACTGAAAACTATATCCAACAGTGGAAGAAGATAGGACTAAATGTAAAGCTTGTAAATGGAAGATTGTTAGAGTTCAACGATTTCTACAATAGAATTCAAAATGACTCTCCTGATATAGATATATTCTTAGCAGGTTGGTCAACAGGAACAGATCCAAACCCAACAGGATTCTATGGACCACACGAAGCGTTTAACTTTGAAAGATATGAAAATCCTAAGCTTACAAAGGCATTGGATGCTATAAACTCTCCAGAATCACTAGATGATAAGGTTATGGCAGAAAATTACAAGAAGTTCCAAGAATTATTCAATGATCTTGCAATTTGTATACCAACAACAACAGGTTATGATTATGTAGTAATCAATAACAGAGTTAAGCACTATGATCAGAGAAATGACACTGATTGGGATTTATCTAAGTTAGAATTAACTGCAGCTAATCCAATCCAATAATAAAATTGATGAGTAGTTCAAAAAATCAATAGCTAATATTGATAAATGATTAGGAAAAATTAATAATAAATAGATAAAATATTATTGGGTATCGACTTTGTTGGTACCCAATAATTTAAGTTTACAGGAGGTTTTTTATGAAATTTAGAGATATGAAGTATACTAGATTCAATCTAGATGAGGTTGTTAAATATGTTGAGGATATGACTCAAAAAATAAATTCCGCTCAGAGTGGAGAAGAAGTGATAGCTTTAATCTATGATATAGATTCTTTTAAAAGAGAACTAAGTACAAATCATAACTTAGTTCATATAAGATATACAATAAATACAAATGATGAGTTCTATGAAAAGGAAAGAGAATATTATGATGAAAATATGCCTATAGTATCTACAAAAATGGTAGAAATATCAAAGGCATTGTATAATTCAAAATTTAGAGAAGATGTAATAAAAGAATTCGGAAAACATTTATTTACTCAACTAGAGTCAGAAATTATTTTAAATGAAGATGTAATAGATCTTTTACAAAAGCAAAATGAATTAACTACTAAGTATGATAAGAAGATTGCAAACTCTGATATACATTTTAGAGGAGAGGTATACACTTTGACACAAATGTCACCATACCTACAAAATAAGGATAGAGAATCAAGAAAAGAAGCATACAAGGCAGTAAATAAGTTTTTCGCTGACAACCAGGACTTTTTCGATAACCTATATGATGAATTGGTAAAGGTGCGTCATGAAATGGCTGTAAGATTAGGTTTTGAAAATTATACTCAGCTTCAGTACAAGTTATTGATGAGAAGTGACTACAATCACATAGATGTTGCAAAATACAGAGAAAAGGTACTTGAAAATCTTACACCACTGGCAGTTGAATTGAGAAAAAGACAGGCGAAGAGACTAGGGCTTGACGAATTAAAATTCTATGATAGAGCATTGTTGTTTAAAGATGGAAATTCCGATCCAAAGGGAGATTATAATTTTATAATCGAAAATGCTAAGAAGATGTATGGAGAATTAAGTCCTGAAACAGGAGAGTTCTTTAATTTTATGGTAGATAATGAATTGCTTGATTTAGTTGCAAAACCAGGTAAGGCAAGTGGAGGATATTGTACAACATTGGATAAGTATGGTGCTCCATTTATATTCTCTAATTTTAATGGAACAAGAGGAGATATAGATGTAATTACTCATGAAGCTGGTCATGCCTTCCAAGCATATACATCTAGAAATATGAAGATATCTAATTATATATGGCCGACTTATGAATCAGCTGAAATCCATTCTATGAGTATGGAATTTTTAACTTGGCCATGGATGGAGTTATTCTTTGAGGATGATGCTGACAAATATAGGTTCTCAGCACTTCAAAGCTCTATATGCTTCATACCATATGGTGTAACTATAGATCACTTCCAACATTTTGTATATGAAAATCCAACTGCAACACCAGAGGAAAGAAGAAAGAAATACCATGAAATTGAGTTGATGTACGATCCAGATAAGAATTATGATGATGATTTTTTAAACAATGGTGGATACTGGTTTAGACAGGGACATGTATTTTCTATGCCATTTTATTATATAGATTATACTTTAGCACAGGTTTGTGCCTTCCAATACCTTGTAAAATCTCTTGAAGATTCAAAGAAGGCATTTGAAGATTATTTAACTCTTTGCAAGGCTGGTGGAAGTGAATCATTCTTCAAATTAGTAGAAATAGGTAAGATAAAAAATCCAATGACAACTGAAGTATTAAAAGAAATAACACCAAAGCTTCTAGAAAAACTAGATGAATTAGAAGAGAAGTTAGTGTAAATCAAATTAAAACCCCTATATTAATGACTTATAATAGCCATATATAGGGGTTTTTGTATTATGGATATGAAATTATAGAAAATAGTTATCAATAGTAATTTTTGTATTATGGATATGAAATTGTAGTAAAATATCCATCTACAGCATTTTTATATTATGGATATGAAATTGTAGTAGTATACCCATCCATAGGTATTTCCACATTATAGAATGTGTTTTTAGCATTGTCTAGAAATTCCATTGGATTGTCAACAGATGGAGAAAAATGTGTAAGCAATAATCTCTTTACATTTCCTTTTTTTGCCAAATTTGCAGCCTCTCTATAAGTCATATGTTTATTTTTTACAGCTTTGGATATATCCATATCATCTCCATACATGGCTTCACATATAAATAGGTCGCTATTTGATATAAAATCTGGAATTGACGATAGGGGTCTAGTATCGGTAACAAAACTTAACTTTATACCCTGTCTGAAATCACCTAAAACCGAATCTGGAGAGTATACATAGTCATCTATATAGTATGTTCTTCCTTCTTGTAATCCCTTCCAAAGATTTTTTGGAATATTATTTTTTAGAGCTCTTTCTTGAGAAAATTTTCTCTTCCTCTTGAAATATAGGCTATACCCCAAACACTCAGTGGAATGATCCAATGGTAAAGTCGAAATTTCGATATCTTTAAAATAACCATCATTTATAGAAAAACAACCAAAAGGGTTTTCTATAACCTCTATTCTATAAGGGACTCCTTCTATAATATTCAACATAAAATATATAATCTTCTTTATTCCAACAGGACCTATTATTCTTAAAACATCTCTTTTTTCTGCGTTTCCGAGAGTTTGCAATAATCCAGGTAAACCATTTATGTGATCTCCATGAAGATGAGTAATTAGTATTACATCTATATTCTTGAATCCACATCCAATCTTTTTCATTGAGATTTGAGTACCTTCTCCACAATCTATAAGTATTTTTCTTCCCTTATAATTTATAAGAGCAGATGAACAAAATCTCTTTGGTGATGGAACATTTCCACCAGTACCAATCATAGTAATATTGACCAATTAAATTACCTCCATTTCATATTAACTAGGACATATCCAAGATATACACAGAGATATCCACCTATCAATGATATTGATATATAAGTCATCGCTGGAATTAAATTTCCATTTTCAATCATCATAAATACGTCTTTTGAAAGAGTAGAAAAAGTAGTAAAGGCTCCTAAAAAACCTGTTGTAAGACCAAGGTGAAGCTCCTTATTTAATTTTATATCTTTTAGAGCAAGAAAAGTTAAACACGACAAAAGAAATGCCCCAAGTAGATTTACTATGACTGTGGAGTAGGGAAAACTAAGATTTAAAAAATCTATCTTGTATATACAACTCCTTGTAAAAGCCCCTAAAAAACCACATACAAAAATATATATAAATTTCTTCATACATCCTCCTTAAAAATCAAAAAACAATTTATACATAGTAGCCATATAGACAAAGCCTATCATATTATGTCTAAAGATCAAAAAACAATTTATACATAATAGCCATATAGACAAAGCCTATCATATTATGTCTAAAGAACAAAAAACAATTTATATATAATAGCCATATAGACAAAGCCTATCATATTATGTCTAAAGATCAAAAAACAATTTATATATAATAGCCATATAGACAAAGCCTATCATATTATATCTAAAAATCAAAAATAAGCTATATATAATAGCCCAATGAAAAACTTAATACACCTAATATAACGCTTGATAATAGATATATTAGTGAATTGATAACACTACCTTCCTTTGATAAATTGAAGGATTCTATCATATAAGTAGAAAAGGTTGTAAAACCACCCATGAAACCAGTCTGTAAAAATAGAATTATCCAGTGTGGTTGAATTAATTTTGTAAGAAAACCTAATAAAAATGAACCAGTAACATTTATTATCAATGTTTCTAGTGGGATATTCATATTATGTTTTTTTGACAAAAATTTAGATAAAAAATATCTACAACAAGCTCCTAATCCGCCACCTATACCTATAAATAAAATTTCCATACTCTCACCTCTAATCTAAAACAATATATCAAAATGACATATAAATATTCATGATAATAATTATAGCAAAAAAACGTAAAATAGTCATGAGTAAATAAAAAGATATGGATAATAATAACAAATATTATGGTATAATAAGAATACATGATAAAAGAAAGTTCGTTATTTACAAGTTTATGGATGAAGAATAGTTTGAAAGGTGGTGTAGAATTGAGTAAAATCACTAAGATTGAAATTCAAAAAAATAACAAAAATAGGGTGAATTTATTCATAGATGAAGCTTTTTTTATGGGATGTTATGTAGACTTAGTATATAGATTTAATCTAGAACAAGGTATGGAAATCGATACGGATAAATTGAAAAAATTAATTGAAGAGCAAGAATACGAAGCTTGCAAGCAAAAAGCATTAGATCTAATAACGAGGGCAGAAAAGTCGGAAAAGGCTATGAGAAACAAGTTACTTGAAAGATATAGTCAGGTTGCAGTAGATAGGGTAATCGATTTTTTAAAAAATTATTCTATTCTCGACGATGAAAGGTATGCAAGAAACATAGTACAAAACAATCAATTATATAAGAGAAATGGCAGAAATAAAATAAAACAAACACTTTATCTAAAAGGAATTGAGAGAACAGAGATAGAAAAGAGCATTGAATACATAGATGAGGATAAAGAGTTAGAAAATGCTATATATCTAGCAGAGAAAAAAATCCGAAAAATAAAAGAAAAAGATGAAAGAATAATTAAAAATAAGTTATATCAACATTTATCGTATAAGGGTTTTGGATATAATATAATAAAAAAGGCAATATCGAGTGTAATAAATAGCTACGAAGATTAATTTAAGTAGAAGGAGGCGGTTATTTAGACCTTATGAAAAATCTCATATTAACAATATTAGGCGTGGTTCTTGCTATTTACAACATATATTTTTTATACTTCAAGGAAGAAAATTAATAGAATAAGAATAAAAAATAACAAAACGGAGAAAATAAGTACATAGATACGAAAAAATTAGCTAAATTAAGAGTCAAACAGCAAAAACAGCTAATACTAGACATCAATCCAATGTTACTATCTATGTCAAACAGCAAAAATAACAAAAACAACAAAAACAGTAAAAAAGAAAACAGCAAAAATAAATAGGCTCAATAATAAATTATAGGTCAATTAGTTGATGAATTCTCATACCTGTGGTAAAATTATTATATTATGTAAATAAAAGGAGCACGCTTTATGTCTATTGAAGAAATATTGAAGATATCGGAAGAAAAAAATAAGCATAAAATTATTTCTTTTAAAGAATCAGATAAAAGCCTTAAATTGGGAATTATGGGTGGTACATTTAATCCTATTCACAATGCACATATAGGTATATGTGAATGTATTATGAATAAACTTAAACTCGACAAAATAGTATTTATGCCAGCAGGAGATCCTCCGCACAAAAAAAATACTTTATATAAGGATCACAGGTATAATATGGTATTATTATCGACGAGCGAAAAAGAAGAATTCATTGTTTCTGATTATGAAATTTTACAAAGAAATAAAAAAACATATACAATAGATACTTTGAAATATTTAAAATCCAGCTATCCAAAATCAGAATTGTATTTTATAACAGGGTCTGATGCGATTAATAATATTGAATCGTGGAAGGATTTTAAAGATATTTTCAAGTATGCAAAATTTGTGGTAGCTCTTAGACCTGGAATCGATAATAAGGCTACATTTAAAAATATAGATAGATTCAAAAAAGAATATAAAGCTGAAATAATAGTTGTCCATGTTCCTCAGATGAATATTTCTTCAACAGATATAAGGGAAAATATAAAAAGCGATGGTGTAAAAGATATGTTACCTACAAATGTTTGGGAATATATCAGTAAATTAAGTTTATACGGGGGTGCAGACAGATAAATGAAAATATCTGATATAATTGAAAGGTTGGCAAATTATTTGCCAGAAAAAAGGATACGACATTCTTTGGGAGTGGCAGAGGCTGCAGTCAAGTTATCAGAATTTAGAAATTGTGATAAAGAAAAAGCTGAGATTGCAGGTCTACTCCATGATGTAGCGAAGTATGTTAAATTTGCAGATGTAGGTGGTTATTGCGAAAAATACGGGATAGAACTAGATGAGTTAGAAATAGAAAGTACTTCTTTATCTCATAGCATAGTAGGTAGCTATATTGCAAAACATGAATTTGGTATAGAAGATATAGAAATTTTAGGTGCAATTAGATATCATACAACGGGAAGGCCAAATATGAAACCACTGGAAGAGGTTATATTTCTAGCAGATTTGATAGAAAAAAATAGGGATTATCCCGGAGTTGAGGAACTTAGAGAACTTGCTTATTTAGGAAAGATAGATGAAGCCATTGTAAAATCTATTGATAATACAATAAAGGTGGTCATATCTAAAAAAGCCCCTCTTCATACGAGAACTATTGAAACTAGAAATTTTTATATTAAAAAAATAAAAAATGAAAGAAAATAATAGTTATTTTAAATATAATATTAATTTGGAAAGGAAGAAAAATATGATAACAGTAGAACAGATGACAAAGGAAATATATGATGCAATAGCTGATAAATTAGGTCAGGATATATCGATACTAAATGTAGGAAAGGTATCAAGCCTATGTGATTATTTTATAATTACATCAGCTCCTTCACAAAGACAGGTAAAGGCAATAGCAGATAGTGTTGAAGATGCAATGACAGAACTTGGAATAGAAGCTAGAGGCAAGGAAGGAAGAGACACACAAAACTGGATATTATTAGATTATGGTGATGTAATGGTACATATATTTGATGAAGAAAATAGAGGATTCTACAATTTAGAAAAGCTATGGAAGGATGCACCATATGTTGATCTAGAAGAGTTAGCATAAGGAAATAAATATAATT
>F241_Great_Cormorant__coassemble_544_pt1 | contig 34631 bp, 31 predicted proteins | sample F241_Great_Cormorant__metabat2_high_PE_009 | metagenome-assembled genome bin F241_Great_Cormorant
TGCTGTCGCATAAGTTTAACTTTCATTCATCAACGTCAGTTGACAAAGAACCTAATAAAATAAGGATTTCATCTATCAGACAAAATCCTTATTCTTATTATATAGACATTTCATTAAGTGATTCTAACTATTACAATTCACATAGCATTGATTTCTTAGCAAATGCTTTTTTTTGCTTAATATCTGCCTATTTACAATTTTTTTCAGCATACTATTTCGATATCCGTATTTTAGCTAAATGCTGGCTCTGCTTCACAGTCTTCACTGTTTTCAGTTTCATTTATTCTATCTATAACAACTGCTATTGCATTATCTCCTGATACGTTACATGCAGTTCCTAATGAGTCCTGAGTTATATATAGGGCAATCATCAAGCTACCTAATGCACCATTTGATGGTATACCTACCATTGGTAAAAACGGTAGGGCACTCATTATAGCACCACCTGGAGCTCCCGGAGCTGCAACCATTGCTATACCAAGCATTGCAATAAATGGTAAAATTACATTTATCCCATGTGGCATATTTTGCATCATCAATACAGCTACTGAACATGATGTTATAGAAATCATACTTCCTGATAAATGTATTGTCGCACATAGAGGTACAACAAACTCTCTTATAGTCTTACTTACTCCATTTTTTCTAGCACATTCTACGTTTACTGGTATAGTCGCTGCTGATGACTGAGTTCCAACTGCAGTCAACCATCCTGGTATCTGATTTTTTATAAGCTGTATAGGATTTTTCTTTCCTATAGCTCCAGCTACAAAGAACTGTATTGCTATATATATGAAATGTAATGGTATTATTACACAATATACCTTCCAGAATATATTTAGTATTTGGAATACTGTTCCTGTATGAGCTATGTTTGCAAATGTACCAGCTATATACAATGGTAAAAATGGTATAATTATCTTTTCAAGAGTCTTAGTAATTATTACCTGAAATCCCATGAAACAATCATATAATGCTTCCCCCTTACCTTGAGATCTCAATGTAGATATTCCTAGCCCCATCATAAATGCAAATATAATTGCTGCAGTAACATCAACCATTGGTTCTAATGGTATTGAAAATATAGGTGCCAATGCTCCGTGTTCTGGATTGGCAACACTTGATACTGCCTGTGGAGTTATAAAAGATGGGAAAATAGTACTAGCTGCAAAGAATGCTAATAATCCGGCTACTATTGTTGAACCATATGCTATCAATGCAGTTATTCCCAATAACTTACCTGCTCCAGTCGCCAAATCAGCTATACCAGCTGTTACAAATCCTATAATTATAAACGGTATAACAAATTTCAAAAATGATGAGAATATACTAGCTACCGTTACTAGTATCTGAGTAACAATTGTAGGAGCATAACTACCAATTAGTATACCCACGATAATACCGATAATTAACTTCGGTACTAAACCTATTTTTACTTTTTTCTTTTCCATATTTCTCCCCTTTTCTTTATAAAATAAAGTACATATATTATAATAGTTTAAAAATCGTTTTCCGTCAAGTTGAATTTTAATTACACATATTGAAAAACTAATATTCTAAAGCTAATTATATCCTTGTTTTTATATTTGAAAAATTACCATTTGGTTATATTGTATTTTCTTTTATTTATAAAAAAAATGAGATTAAATTCCTATCTTTTTAAAGTAAAAAAAATTGTTATCTCATTTTTTGAAGATAACAATTTTTATTTAAATATTTTATGTATGTTTTATCGATATATTTTACATATACTTCGTCATACATTATGTATGCTTTAGTTAAATATGTGTTATATACATATTTTTTAATATACTTACATATATTTTATTTATATAGATATAATATTTTATTCATAACTTTTATGTTTTATCTATAACTTTTATAAACGATGGAGTGAGCTTGAAAATATATCTATGCGTAGAATCTGTAAAACTGAATAAATTATGTTTTTCATCATTTATCAAATATAAAGAACTTCCAAGCAGTACACCGTTTTTTTCTAGGTCATTCATATCAGTTTTTTTCAATTCATATAAAAAATCTCCTCCATATGAAGGTGATATAATTACTCTATTATCCTGTCTAGACGATAAAAATGTACCTACTTTATATATTCCATCCATTTTCACATACAATAGACCTACAATATTATCAGATGTATAAGATGCGTCGGGGTCGTCTAGAGGATATGTAAGTCCATAGCTTTTGTGATGTTTTTTTACAAATTTTTTCAGTGCCTCACCTTTATATAGGAGTGCTTCCTTTATTCTTATATTTCTATTTCCTAGCCTTAATTCTTCTCCATTAATTATATATACGTTTTTTTGCGGAAACTCTTCTCTGTATTTTTTATTGACAGAAATAATCTTAAAAATATATACAGGAAGAAAAACTATCACTATTAGCAAAACTACGTATTTGAAATATTTTTTTCGTTTTTTTACATCTTTCATTATTACACCTCATCTGCAACACTCAAATTACCTTCATAAATCTCAAATATGTTGTCAGTTATATCAGTGAATAACTGAGGTTTATGAGTAACTATTATAATCGTCTTTCCCTCGTTCTTCAATCTTTCAATTACATCTCTGAAAACCTTCATTGTATTTTTGTCAAGTCCGTTCATAGGTTCATCAAATAATATAAGTTCCTGATCTTCCATAATAGCCTGAATGATAGACAATTTCTTCTTCATACCAAGTGAATATTTCTTGTATTTTATATCCTTCGCCTTGTATATATCAAAAGTCTTCATATATGAGTATATTTCCTCGTCTCCTATTTTTTTGTTTATATCTGCCAAAAATCTTAGGTTTTCATAACCGGTTTGATTGTATTGCATTCCAGTTTGATCTATACATATTCCAAGGCTAACAGGGTAGGCTTCATTAAATATCATCGGCTTATTATCGATCCAAATACTTCCCTCGCTAGGTCTTATAAGTCCAGCTATCGACCTAAGAAGCATAGTTTTTCCAGATCCATTTTCACCTACAATCAACGTTACAGTATTTTTCTGTATTTCTAGGTTTACAGAATTAAGAATAATCTTCCCCTTAATTTTTTTCGTCAAATCTTCTATCCTTATATATTCCATTAATAAAACTCCCTTCTCGCTAGAATGTATCTATTGGCAAAAAACAACCCTAGAATCGATACAATCATGAAAATAATCATTTTTTTCACTTCTATATCGTCCATATTATACGATAATACATGAGAAAAACAATCTAAATTAACTACTGTCGAAAGTAAAAATCCCAATACTAGTATGATATTTACAGGAATTCTAAGAGAAATCATCATTCCAATCGCTGTATTTAGTAAAGATAGGATTAGAAAGAATACAAACAACAGAACTGTAATGTTTTTGACATCTACTCTTCTTATACATATATAAAATAAAGAATTTAATAATAATAGAAATATAATCGATGTCAAATATATTCCGATACCATATCTAAAAAAATACCTTCCTATATCTCTATTTCTTATATACTGATAAACGTCAATATCATCTATGATACTCGATAATATTGAATATGTCACCAATGTATCTAAAAACAATACTGCTTCGATAAATATGTTACTCTTAATCCTCATTCCAAAACTTTCCGTATACTCCAAATAATATATAGTATTTAGACTATAAAATTCACCATTTAAACAATACAATAATATTATTATAAGTATAAGTGTTGACAATAATATAAATATTCCATTTTTCCTCATCATTCTTTGTACAAACTCATAATTCATAGAGACACTCCCCTATCATCCATAATATTTTCCTATAAAAATTATATAAACAAAACAAATTTCACTACAAAATAAGGATTTCTTCCTATCAACAATAATATTCTTTATTAAGCATGGTATGCTTAAATATTATGTGTAGAAGTAAGGCTAAAAAGGTAAATGAAATTATTTTTATATATTGTACCAACATATATTCCGTATCTGGATAGATAATATGCCCCCTGATAAAATTATACATCAATAGTAGAAACAATATAATCAATAATGATAATCCCTTATTTTCAGTTTTATTATATACTATAAAGTATATATATTGTGCTATAAATGATGTAAGGATTATCGTCAACATAATTGGAAAAATCACCTGAAAAATGTGTACAAAATATTTATCTTCCATCACATACCTTGCAAATCCGATAATTATAACTATATTTACTATCAAGAATAATATATTAGACTTGATAATTTCACTTATCAAATCCCTATATATTTTGTTTCTTCCACTCCTTATATATATAATCCCATAAGACTTATTGTAAAAAAAATCTGTTCGAAGAATGTACGGAATCAACAGTAAAAAAAATGTGATTTCATATCCTTTTAGTAATTCTATCTTATTTAGAAAAATAATGCCTATATCTACATTATTTTCAACAGATGATATACAGGAAACCTGATAAATCCAATATATTGCAAAGCAAAACATTATAATTTGAATCAGGACAGCAATCCCTGTCAATTTATACGACTTCATTTTTTATCACCTTCCAATAATACACAAAGCTAAATACGATTAACGGTATTATCATATCCAATATTATTCCGAATATACTATGTATCCCTGAATAATAATAATTAAAGTATTGAAAGAAATCTATATTCGCAAAACTATCACAAAGCTCGATAAACATAACCAATATAAAAGGTATTGCCATCTCTATATTTTTTTGACTTCTAATAAATATCTTCAATACCATGGTAAACAAAGCTATCATCATTCCATATAGGAAAAATGGTATCATAGAGACCAAAATATATGCGGTCGGGCTAGTATTCAAAAAAACTGTAAATAGATTTTTTGAAAGTGGAAGTACAAATGGGTCTACCGGAATATATGGAATCTTTACGACCAACATCAAAACTCCAATTAATATAGGGAGTATAGAAACTATACCCCCTGTAATCATTGAAGTTAAATATATGTTTCTAAAATACTTTTTTCTATTCCCAACCCTTCCTATCACTGCCTCACAGTAGTTGGAATTAATATCTTCAAAAAACGCCCTTGTAGATACAGCTGCGATAAAAAAAGGATTCAAGATATAATATAAGAAATCAAAATCACTTTTATAGGTACCTGGTCCGGTAATTACATATGCTAATACACCATAAACACCATAACCACTAGATCTTTTGTAGCTATCAATCCCTAATAATACACAAAACAAAATAGAGAATAGGAAATATTTATTAAAAAAATTTCGTTTAAAATAAGATAACATAGTAATTCAACTCCTTTTCTATATTATAACTCTACCTTTTCTTTTTTTCAATGTCTTTTTTAGATTTTTCTTGATTTTTTATGTATATTTATCATTTTAACAAAATTTTGACATTTATTAAGAAAGTCGATAAATTATAAATCCTCCCCTTCTTGATAAAGAATTTAAAATCCATCGACGATTCATGTATCTTATTTATTTTTCTTTTTGAATAATATTGCCTTCAATCCCTTAGATATTACACCAAAGAAGGTGTCTGATTTTACCAACCTATCAGCTGGAATATAGTTTCTAATTGTTCTCAATACCAATTTGTTATCCCTTGCTGAGAAAGAGTATTTACCATTTCTTTTTGTGAATATCACAAATCTATTTATCCATTTTCCCTTTCTCATGACAGATGCAGCTATGTAGTCTACCTCCTCCCAAGGTATCTGTATATAATCTTCTACATTTCTATCATTATAGAATTCAAATGCGTTGTCTCCTATCATTATTTTGCCGTAGCTACTCATTGTCAGATAAGAAGTTGCTGGTATAGTCAAGTCAACCTTTGTATTCATCGATTGAGCCATTTTTTCCTCCTTTATTGATATAAAAAGACACCGAGATAACTCGATGCCTTTATTATTTCTAATTTACAATTATAATTACTTCAAAATTGTATTACATAATTCCTGCTAATCTTGCAAGTATACCTATAACGAATAATGCTATGATTATAGCTATAGGAGAAACCTTCTTCTTTAGAAGTTTACATATAACTAAAGTAAGTATTAATGCTGCTAGACCTGGTATCAACTGATCTAAGTTGTGTTGTAAAGTTGTTACCTTTATTTCATTTAGACCATTAGCTCCAAGAGCTGAATACTGTTCTAATGCATACTTAATTCCAGCTGCACCACTTGGTAGGTTTGCCCAATCTATGTAGGCACCCTTTTGCTGCATAATCTGAGATACTGTTACTGTAAATGATATACTTACCCAACGCTTAACAAGAGCACCGATAACGAACATACCAAGGATAGATGCACCAGTTGTAATCTTACCTAATAAACCACCAGATAAGTCTTTTGTTATTTCTGTACCTAGTTTGTATCCTAACTCCTGAGTATACCATAAGAATGCCAAACGCATTACGTTCCATACTACGAAGAATAGAAGTGGTCCCATTATACTTCCTGATAAAGCTAGTGACGCACCTAATGCTCCTAATATAGGTCTTGCTGTGAACCAGAATACTGGATCTCCAACCCCTGCAAGAGGTCCCATCATTCCGACCTTAACCCCCTGTATAGTAGCATCTGAAACTTCTATTCCATTAGCTCTTTCTTCTTCTAGCGCTAATGTAACACCTAAAACTGGTGCTGATACATAAGGATGTGTATTATAAAACTCCATGTGACGTCTAAGAGCTTCTATACGATCTTCCTTATTTGGATATAACTTCTTTATAGCTGGTATCATTGAGAAACACCAACCACCATTTTGCATACGCTCATAATTCCAAGAACCTTGAAGATATTGATGACGCATACAAATACTTATACGATCTTTTTTAGATAAAGTAATTTTCTTTTCCATTTTCTTCTCCTCCCCAAGGTTTAATAATCATTTAATATATCGCCTAATGGATCACCAACAGCAGCTCCTGATCCTGAAGCCTTAGCAGCTTCTTTCAATGAGATGTATATAAGTGCAAAACAAACACCTATAGCACCTAAACCTATTAGTGTCAATTCATTTAGAGCTGATATAACAAAACCTAGTATGAAGAATGGCCAAACTTCCTTAGAAGCCATCATGTTTATAACCATCGCATAACCAACTGATGCAACCATTCCACCACCAACAGCCATACCACCTGATAACCAAGCTGGCATCTGCTGTAATGTATCCTTAACTGCTTCTGATGGTATTATACAAAGTGCCAATGCTGGTATTACTATACGAACACCCTGCATACATATAGCAACTATCTGCCATACGTCTATAGCCTTTAAATTACCTTTTTCAGCAGCTGCATCCATTGCGTGAACTATTGGTATAGCCAATGTACGAACTATCATTGTCAAGAATAATCCCGCTACAGAAAGTGGTATAGCAATAGCAATTGAAGTTGTTATCGCTGTACTTGGATCTACTGAACCATTTTCTAATGCAAGTACCATTATTATTGCTGAAGCAACAGAAGCTAAAGCAGCATCCGGTGCAACTGCAGCACCTATATTAGCCCATCCTAAGGCGATCAACTGTAGTGATCCACCTAATATAATACCTTCTCTAAGGTGTCCACTTACCAAACCTATAAGCGTACACGCAACTATTGGCTGATGGAATTCCCACTCATCAAGGATCCCCTCTATACCTGCTAGGAAGGCAACTATCATAATTAATATTATTGTAATCGCTGACATATTAATTTCCTCCTATTTAATTTTAGCTAATTCTTGTTTAGCCTTATTTAAAAGTGTTTCTATATTTTCTGGAGAGTCGTTAGGTACCTTTCTAACGTCTATTTTTACTCCTAGTTTTATTAATTTTTCTAATGTTTCTACATCCTTCTCATCCATAGATAAAACCTTGTTTACTACTACCTTACCTACAGAGTGAGCCATAGAACCTAAGTTAAGTTCCTTGATTTCAACTCCACCCTCGATTGCAGCTAATGCATCCTGTGGTGTTTCAAATAAAATTATTGCTTTAGTATTCCCGAATCTTGGATCCTTGTCTACCTGTATCATCTTTGATATAGGTACAACATTTGCCTTAACACCTGGAGGTGCGGCTTCCATAATCATCTTCTTTCTCAAATCGTCTTTAGCAACTGAATCTGATACAGCTATTATACGATTTGGTCCTACTGACTTTGTCCATGCAGTAGCAACCTGACCGTGTAAAAGTCTTGTATCAATACGTGCTAGGCCGTATTTGATCTTTCCATCACCTATAACTGTTCCCTCAGGTATAGCTCCTCTAAACTGAGGTGTGCTATCTTGAGCAACTGCCTTTGGTGGTTCAAGTGTTTCAGGTTTTGCCTTAATTCCATCACGAGCAGAAGCTACTATGTTTTTAGCAACTTCATGTGCAGAATCGAATGCTAGGCGGTTTCCATATGCTTCTATTAGCATTGGAAGATTTAAACCTGTAACTATAGCCCATTTTTCATGACCTTCGATCAGTCCACTAGCTTGATTAAATGGTGTACCAGACCATAAATCAACTAAAAATAATATTTCATCCTGGCTGTCAAAAGAGTTGATTGCATCTAACATCTTTTGCTTTAGAGTTTCAGGACTATCGCTTGGCATAAGTGTACACGTGGCAACATTTTCCTGTTCTCCAAATATCATTTGTCCAGACTGAAAGATACCATTTGCAAAATCACCATGACTTGCAATGATAATTCCTACCATATTATCCACTTCCTTTCCTTTATAGACAATCGCAATCAGAAATGTTTTCCTCTTGCATAAAAATATTATAATACTCAATATTCTCCATACCCAAAAAAATATACCTAAAACCATTTTAATATATTAAATCAAATTATTTTTGTACACTCGAAATATACGAATGTATTTTCAAAATATTTTTCATTTTTTATATTGAGTAAATAGTCTTAAATATACACTAAGTACAATTAAATAAAGAAATATGTAAATATTTGTTTTAGTATATCATCAATCCATTGATTTGTCAATATTTTTTAAGAAAAATACCAAATGTATCTTAGGTTTTTTCATGAAAATTGCACCCAAAATTTTCTATTTAATAAAATATTTTAGGTACAATTTTATATTACTAGTTTTTTATTTTTCTTTTTTATATATTTTACTTTAATTTGTTTTACTTTATTCGATTTTTATTTTTCTTTTTCTATTTTATCTTTATTTTTTTATCTTTTTATTCTATTTTTCTTTCTTATGTTATATTTTTGCAAACTTTTTTTCTATATCCTTATAACTATATTTTATTTGTCCCCTCAGTAGATTCTATTATTGTAAGATTTCCTCTTATTTCTAATCTTTTTTCACCATATGGTATTATAAATGAGTCACCTTTTTTTACCTTATATATATTCCCATCCAATTCAATACTTCCTTTTCCTTCTATGATATTCATTAATGCATATTTCGTATCCATATCATATGAAAATACTCCATCTGTATCTATTTTCTTAACTACAAAAAATTTATTAGCTACTAGGTTCACTATTTCTGCACCTTGATATTTTTGTGTTTTAAACTGATTTTTATTTTCTATGTGTGGTATATGTGTAACATTTATAGAATCTTTTATATGTAACTCTCTTTTGTTTCCTAAATCATCTATTCTATCGTAATCATATACTCTAAAGGTTGTATCTGAACTCTGTTGTGTTTCAAGAATTACAATCCCCGCTCCAATTGCGTGAATTGTACCACTTGGAACATTGAAGAAATCGCCTTTCTTAACCTTTACCTTTTTCAGAAGATGATCGTAATCCCCTTCTTCAATCATAGATGTAAACTCTTCTTTAGTTTTTGCATTATGACCATAAACTATTTCTGCATCGTCTTCAGCATCGAGTATATACCAACACTCGTTTTTTCCAAGCTCATTTTTTCCAACGTGTTTTGATGCATAATCATCATCTGGATGTACCTGTACTGATAATTTGTCATTTGCATCCAATATCTTGACTAATAGTGGAAATTGACTAAGTTTGTTTTCATCGTTTCCATAAAATAAACTAGTTTCATTTTCATATAGATCATCTAATCCTCTTCCACTATATTTTTCAGGACTAATAACCGTTGTAATTCCGTTTTTATGACCACTAATTACCCAGGCCTCACCTGTTTTTTCGCTTGGTATTTCCATTCCAAATATTGTATGTAGTTTATTACCACCCCATATTTTTTCTTTTAGTTCCGGTTTCAAAAAAATAATATTCATCATATCCTCCTTAATCCTTATAATATTCATAAATTTTGTTATTGATATATGATTATCAATATAATTATGTATCATTTTACGCTCATCTTTTATTTTATTTATAATAAAAAACTGTTGAGTAACTCAACAGTTTTTTTTATGGAGATGAGGGGAATCGAACCCCTGTCCGCAAGTCCTTCCATCATCACGTCTACATGCTTAGTCTATTCTTTTTATTCTTAATTTGTACAACACCGAATGACAGGTTTTTTACAAATCCAGTTTCAATTTTACAATACTAAGTCGAAACGCCCCTTAATATCGTACCCTGCATAATTATGATGTCAGCTTCTAATCGGCAGGAGGATTAGAAGGGACAAGCTGCTATTAAGCAGCAGCTAATAAATTATTTTCTTTTGCGTTTATTTTAATTTCCCCAGTTTTTACGTGACCCAGAGTAACACGGCATGCTGTCATGAGTTCAAAACCCACGTCGAAACCAGTACACCCCCGCAAAACTTGTACAACTAATTATACAACAATTTCAAAAAAAAATCAATCTAAAAAGGCGAGGTTATATACCCGCCTTTTTAAATATTTATTAATATCTTCCACTCATTTCTCTTTCTATCCTTCTTTGAGCATCTTTTTTTGCCAAGTCTTGTCTTTTATCATAAAGTTTCTTTCCTTTTGCAAGACCTAGTTCTAATTTTACTCTTCCATTTTTTAGATATACGCTCATAGGAACAAGGGAATATCCTTTAACAGTAGTAGCACCTATTAGCTTTCTTATTTCATACTTATGCAGAAGCAGTTTTCTTACCCTCAACGGATCAACATTATATATATTTCCTTGTTCATACGGACTTATATGAACCTGTTTCAAAAAAACTTCTCCATTATCAACAGAAGCATATCCTTCTTTCAGATTAATTCTTCCGCTTCTGATAGATTTTACTTCTGTTCCCTTCAATTCTATTCCACATTCATATGTTTCCTCTATAAAATACTCGTGCCTAGCTTTTCTGTTGACTGCTAAAACCTTTCTTCCTGACATTCGTCCACCTCCTCAACCTTTCTTTTTCTAATTTTAAACAGATAAATCACTGTTACTATAGCCGATATTGACGATATAACATAGGATAATTCTTGATATGGTCTATTGTATTTGAACTCAACAAAATGATCTCCACTTCCTAGTTTAATAGCCATAAATCCTTCATTAGCCCTATAAATTTTAGTTTTTTCGCTATCTACATACGCTGACCAACCCTCGCTATAAGGTATTGATATAAATAACAGCTTTGTACCCTCATTAGATATATATCCTTTGAATCCTGATTCAGATATACTTATATTATAAAGATGTTCTTTTGACAATTCTCTAGCATCTTGGTTTAATGAATCTGTAGAAAAGCACTCAAATGCTATGTTTTCAAAATTTGGATTGCCATTGTTTTTTATTTTTACTATAACTCTTACATCACCTTTGTTGACATATCCTAGACATATTAATGCCTCTTTTTCACCAGAATACCACTTAGATTTTTTGGTCGTAACATCTACACGTTTAAATTTTCCATTTACAAATACATCAAAACTTTCTCCCTTTTCTAGATCTTCATTTGGTAATTTCATATATAGTTCTCCATCATAAGAAGGGTTACAAGTATATTTTTTTTCTATTTTATTATCTTTGTTCGCTGTATCAGCTGTAAATTTCACATTATTTTGTTTTAATTTGACCTCAGTCAAATTTACTGAATCAAGATGTTTTACTCCATCTACATTATTATCCACAAGGCATGATTTCATCAGCATTTCTTGAAGTTCTAAGGATGAAAGCGTTGCTGCCTCATATGGCAGTATGTAGTTTGAATATGTAAATCCAAAAGGTATATAATTTTTGTTAACATACAAGTTGTTAATTGGAGTTTTTTCAAAACCATATGGTATGATATAGTCTTTTTCTGCTATAAGATACTTCACAGAGAACACATCATCCAATATAGATCTAGAACCTAGGCCCATAATATTTGAAAGCGGTGATGCTGCAGAATTTTTATATATCAGGTTGAATCTAGATAGGTTTTTATTTATCATGCTATAATATCCATTTATCGATGGATAGTTGTATATAGTAGAAGCATTTACATATAATGGATTATCATTTTCTACTCTTACAAAACTTCCCCTAACCTCATTCGATACATTCTGCAATGTTCTATTATTCAAAAACTCATGTAATCTTTCCTTGTTTTCAAATCTATTGCTATTTACAGAATCAAGAGCATAAATAGATACATTTGTAATCAATGATACAAATACAACTACCGCAAATACATACTTCCTGTATTTAATCCCACTAACATTCATTATTATTAATGCAATAACAAGAGAAACTATTATTCCCACATGATTATAAAAGCTAGGATTAGTCAAACCATCTAATATTCCTTTTGAGAAAATTGTTTCAAAATCAATTTTTTCTATTATATACACACATATATATCCTATTACAAGTATGGTTGTTAATATTTTTATCCATTTTTTTGAATTCAATATGTTTTCATATTCTATTACAAATATATAAGATAATATAAGTGTCAACGCATAGTACCATCTGTATCCAGGATATATAAATCCATTCAAAGCGTTTTGAACAACAGGACTAAATGCCGTCAAAATTAGCAATACCAATATGAATTTCAACTTATATCTACCTTTTGTAAACAAAAACATTATTAAGGCAATAAGAACAATAGACAATATCGAAACTGATACAAAATTTTCTACATTAGGATATGAAAACATATTTATAAAGTAATTATACATATGCCTATATCCCACTAATAATTCTAATTTTTTTCCATATAGCCTTGCTCTATTGCTGTTTATCAATGAATACACAAATGGTATTAATATAAAGGATGAGATTAAAACGGACAAAACAAATAGAACTATCCCTCTATATGTGGATTTTATACTGTTTACAAATCCGTTCTTTTTGTATCTTTCAACAATGGTAAATATCGCATAAAAAAATATGAATATAAATCTAGTGTATGAAAAATATATATTTGATAATATACTCAAAACAGCTATTATTACAAAGAATACATATCTTTCTTCATCTATGATTTTATTTACTCCTATAATTAACAATGGTAAAAATATCATAGCATTTATGAAAAATGGATGCATAATTCCCCCACATAGGAAGTAATTTGAAAATACATACACAAAACTTCCTAATATCGATGCTGTCTTTCCATTTTTGAAATATATACATAGATATAAAAATGCCATACCAGCCAAATATCCTCTAAAACTAAATTCCAATACATAAGAAAAATAAGGTTTTAGGTTAAATACGTCAGATAATATAGATATTATAAGATTTACAATATCTGTCAATCCATAGTAATGATGTGTAAACAAAATATCTTGTCCCATTGCTATATTAAAATTAAAAACATCTATATTATTTATTAAGTTTCTAAAAAATTCATTTATATATACCCGCATAGGAAGGTGTTGCGTTATTGCGTCTCCAACAAAAACCAGGCTCATCCGATTAAAGGAAAATATTCCTAATATAACGCCCATTAATATCATAAAGCCAATAGTATAATAAAGATAGGCCATGGCCTTATCTTTCCATGAATAATTCATTTTATCCCTCCACAATTTCAAGTATTTTACATATTAATACTAACATATTTATCTGAATTTTTCTATTACATATTTATTACAGATAGCATAAAACTCCTATAAATGACTACGATTTTTCAGTCATATAGTAATAATTTGCTATCTGTATACAAGATTTTTAAAATTATTATATTAATTTTATACGTATTTTAGTTCATGCTAAAATACTTGCTTTCAATATGCTAAAATGCTTGTTTTCAATATATTAACATAATTGTTTTAATTATATTAACATAGTTCTTTTTATTATATTAACACACCTACTTTCAATGTATTAATATGTATCTTTGTATTGGGCCATCGGTATCTTAAAGTCAATTTCTCTATTTACAATATCTACAAAATCTACTTCTACCATTATATTTTGACCAAGTTTTATTATATCGCCTGATGTAGATTCTAGGGTATAATATTTTGTGTTTGCAGTGTAGTAATCAGCTAGACTTGATAATCTTACTAAGCCTTCTATTCCATTTTCCAATTCCACGAAGAAACCAAAATTTGTGACTCCAGATACAAATCCATCGAACATTTCTCCTTCATGAGCCTTCATATACAACGCATTATAAAAATCTACTACTGCTCTTTCACAGGCTTCGGCGTTTCTTTCTTTTTCAGAGCTATTTGTGCACACATCATCTAATATTGACTCATAGTGAGATCTTCTTTTCTCATCAAATTTCCCATCTATTATTTCCTTTATTATCCTATGTATCTGCAAGTCTGGATATCTTCTTATTGGAGATGTGAAGTGTGTATAATACTTTGCAGCCAAACCAAAGTGTTCCAAATTGTTTGGAGAGTATCTAGCCTGTCTAAGTGTTCTAAGAACAACCATACTCACAGCTTTTTTAGCAGTTTCATCTTCTATAGAATCCAACATTTTTTGTATATCCATAGGTCTTAGATTGTCACTGTTTCCTTTTAAAACTAGGTCATAACTATGCGCAAAATCCTTTAAATTATCTATCTTTTCTGCTTCTGGAACTTCATGAACTCTGTATACAAACGGTACATCCATATCATAAAAATGTTTTGCTATTGTTTCGTTTGCCAACAGCATAAATTCCTCAATCATCTTGTTTGAAACTCTTCTTTCATAAGGTTTTATCTCGATTGGATTTTGATTGTCATCAAGCTTTATCTTACTTTCTATGAAATCAAATTCTATTGCTCCTCTCTTTAGTCTCTTATTGAAAAGAATCTCTGCCAAATCTCTTGCATTTGATAGACTTTCATAAAAATCTTTATATTTTTCAAGCATATCTTCATCGTTATTCTCAAGTAGATTACTTATTTCTCTATATGTCATCCTCGCCTTAGAATTTATAATAGATTTGCATATCCTATAATTGATTACATTTCCGGTATTTTTATCTACTGTCATTATGCAAGATAGGGTCAATCTGTCTTGCAGTGGATTTAGAGAACATATTCCGTTTGATAATTTCTTTGGCAACATCGGTATCACCTTGTCTACCAAGTATACTGATGTTCCTCTTTCTCTAGCTTCCTTATCCAAAGCGCTTCCTTCTTTTACATAGTGAGTTACGTCAGCTATATGTACCCCTAACTCGTAATTTCCATCGCTTTTTTTCTCAACTGAAACGGCATCGTCAAAGTCTTTTGAATCATCTCCATCTATTGTATAGGTTTGAAGATTTCTCAAATCTTCTCTTCCCTTTATTTCTGTCTCTGTTACATAGTCTTCTATCTTTTCTAAGTTTTTGATTACCTTATCATTGAATTTTATATCTAGATTATGAGTTCTTATTATAGATAGTACTTCAACATCATTTTCTCCAGTTTTTCCAAGTACTTCTTTGATTACTCCTTCTGGATTATTTCCGTCCCAATTATTTATCTCACAAATTACCTTATCACCATTTTGAGCAGAATTAAGATGTTTTTTTGGTATGAATATATCTGAATCAAATTTTTGATCATCTACTATTACAAATCCAAATGCATTATCTTTTCTATAATCTAAGACACCTGCAAACACCTCTTTACCTCTTTTTATGACCTTGACTACATAGGCTTCTCTATGTTCACTGTGTTCACTTTTATCATAACCTTCTTCTTTGTGCTTTGAACCTTCATCTCTTTTTCGCCTATGCAAATGTTCTCCGTCCTTATTTTCATCCAATAAAGATACCAATACCGTATCTCCATCGTAGGCTCCATTTCTATTATCTATAGATATGAAAAACTCCTCTTCTCTGCCTTCTTCTTGAAAAAATGCAAAACCTCTCTTTTTAACAGATATTTTTCCAACAAAAAAGGATTTTGATTTTTTTATAGAATCTACATATTGATTATTTACTATAATCTTACCTTCTCTTTCTAATTTATCCAATATATCATATATATATTGAAAATCTGACTTTTTTTCTACAAATATGTTTGCTATTTCTTTTCTAGTCATTGTCTTGTAGTATTCATTGTCTATAAAGTCTAATATCAAGCTTTCTATACCCTTTCTCATGATTATTCCTCCCTATTATTACTTTCCTAACAAAAAAGCACCCTTGGCAATCATATGACCCCAAAAGTGCTAAGAACTATTTCATAACAATTACTAATGCTATTGCATTTATAAAAAATAATATCGAAATTATTTTAGTTACCTTATTAAGAAAAGCTTCTTTTCCCTTTGGCTTAAAGTAAGCCTGTGAAGAAGAATCTTCTATAAATACCTGAGTCTGTGTTTGCTTACTCTCTTGCGGCAATACAACTATTATCATTATTACACTCAAGACTACTTGAATAGCCATCAAAACATTTCCTAACATTACTTCCTCCTATTATTATTACTCATTTATCAATTACATTTTATTATAACATACTTAAGCAACAACTACAAGGTTTTAAATAAAATGGGTAACATAGCACTTCTATATTACTATGTTACCCTTTATAGAAATTGTATAATCTTTTATTTGATATTTAATAATATTATTATCATATATTTCTTAGACTATCAATCCTAATTTTATATTTTTATTAATATAATCATGAGCTACTTCTAAACCTATGTTTGATTATAGATTCCAAAGAAGATTGTATTACTTCTTTAGATTGTAGAATGATTTTAATTGCTCATATCTTGAAGTTTCACCTATTACTTCTTCTATTCTTAGAAGCTGGTTGTACTTAGCAACTCTATCTGTTCTTGATGGAGCACCAGTCTTTATCTGACCTGCATTTACAGCAACAGCTATATCAGCTATTGTAGTATCTTCAGTTTCTCCTGATCTGTGAGATATTACTGCTGTATATCCAGCTCTCTTAGCCATTTCTATAGCATCTAGAGTTTCAGTTAAAGTACCTATCTGGTTAACCTTTATAAGTATTGAGTTTGCAACACCTGAATCTATACCTCTTTCAAGTCTTTCAGTATTTGTTACAAATAGGTCGTCCCCTACTAACTGTATTCTCTTTCCTAATCTATCAGTTAATAACTTCCATCCATTCCAGTCTTCTTCATCTAGACCATCTTCTATAGTTATTATTGGGAATTCATTAACCCAAGCTTCGTATAGATCTATCATTTCTTCTGAAGAAAGAACCTTTCCTTCTCCCTTTAATTCGTACTTACCAGTTTCTGCATTGTACATTTCTGAAGATGCAACGTCCATTCCTAGCATTACATCCTTACCTGGCTCAAGACCAGCACCCTTTATAGCTTCTACTATAAGCTCTAAAGCTTCTCTATTTGAGTTTAGGTTTGGAGCGAATCCACCTTCATCACCTACACCACAAGCAAGACCTTTTTCTGCTAAAACCTTCTTTAGTGAGTGGAATACCTCAGCTCCCATTCTTAAAGCTTCTGCAAAACTATTTGCACCTACTGGTAGTATCATAAATTCCTGAACGTCTACATTATTGTCAGCGTGTTCTCCACCATTTAATATATTCATCATTGGTACTGGTAATTGCTTAGCATTTACACCACCTATGTATTGGAATAATGGTAGACCAACTTCTTCTGCTGCAGCTCTAGCAACAGCCATTGATACTCCTAGGATTGCATTTGCACCTAACTTACTCTTGTTTGGAGTTCCATCTAATTCACACAAAAGAGCATCTATTCCTGGCTGATCGAATGCATCTAAACCTTCTAATTCTAATGCTATAATTTCGTTAACATTATTTACAGCGTTTAAAACACCCTTTCCTAGGTATCTTGACTTGTCTCCGTCTCTTAATTCAACAGCCTCAAACTGACCTGTTGAAGCACCTGATGGTACTATAGCTCTTCCCTGTGCTCCACTTTCTAATACTACTTCTACCTCTACAGTAGGATTTCCTCTAGAATCTAATACTTCTCTTGCATATACTAATTCAATAGCTGACATTAATATCTTCCTCCTAATTTTTTATATATTAATATATTTATTAAAATTCAAATCTATAACAGAAGGATTTGTATGATGGGTATTCTTAAGTTTGTTATAATTTATATCCTTCTTATTATATATTTGATTTTTTTTACCTCTTTTATAAACGAACTACCCATGTATAAAAATGGGCTTCCTGCTTCTAAGACCTTATAATTTCTTGTCTCCACAGGCGTTAATTTGGACAGTTCCTTCCCTATTTTATAGTATTATTTTAACACTAAATCTTATATTTTGCTACCTAAACCCACTAATTACAGTGAAATTAGAAGCACTATTTTCACTTAGTTTACTTTATTAAACTATGTCCAGTCATTTCTTTAGGTTGTTTCATTCCCAACATGTTCAATACAGTTGGAGCAATGTCTGATAATCTTCCATCAGATAACAATTCTCTTCCCTTAAAATCATCACCAACGACGATGAAAGGTACTGGATTTGTAGAATGTGATGTTATAGGTCTCTTTGTTTCCAAATCAACCATTAATTCAGCATTTCCATGGTCTGCAGTTATTATACCACTACCGCCTAGACTAATTACCTTTTCAAATAATCTGCCTACACATTCATCTACTGTTTTTATTGCTTTTTCTGTAGCTTCTATATCTCCTGTATGACCTACCATATCTGGATTTGCAAAGTTTACTGCGATAAAATCGTATTTATCTTGATCCAATGCCTCTAGTAATTTGTCTAACAATGTATATGCTGACATTTCTGGCTGTAGATCATAAGTTGCAACCTTTGGAGATGGTATCAATAATCTATCCTCTCCCTTATATGGCTCTTCTTTTCCTCCATTGAAGAAAAATGTTACGTGTGCATACTTTTCTGTTTCAGCAGCTCTCAATTGCAATCTACCATTTTCTGATAGATATTGACCAAGGGTATTTATTATATCTTCTGGTCCAAATGCTACGTTTACAAAATCCATAGTTGCATCGTATGTAGTCATACATACATATAATGATTTTACATAATCTCTTTCAAATCCACTGAAATTTGGATCTGATATTGATCTTGTTATTTCTCTTGCTCTATCCGGTCTAAAGTTGAAGCATATGAATGAATCTCCTTCACCAAATTTAGCAACTGGAGAGTTGTTTTCACAAATTACAGTTGGAACTATGAATTCATCATTAACTCCATTTGAGTAAGAATTTTCTATACACTCTATTGCAGAGTTTGCAGTTTCTCCCTCAGATTTTACTATTGCATTGTATGCTTTTTCAACTCTCTCCCATCTATTATCTCTATCCATAGCGTAGTATCTACCTGAAATAGTTGCAAACTTACCTACTCCTATTTCATCCATATGCTTAGACACTTCTTCAACAAATCCCTTAGCTGATTGTGGATCTGTATCTCTACCATCAGTGAAGGCATGTACATATACATTCTCTACATCGAACTTTTTAGCCATGTCTAATAATGCTATTAAATGTTCTATATGTGAATGTACCCCTCCGTCTGACAAAAGACCTGCTATGTGAAGATTTTTGTTTTTAGCATTTTCCATAGCCTTTACTAATTCTGTGTTAGTAAAGAAATCTCCATCTTGAATTGATTTTGTTATTCTTGTAAGGTCTTGATATACTACTCTACCAGCACCTATGTTAGTATGTCCAACTTCAGAGTTTCCCATCTGACCATCTGGAAGACCAACATCTAGACCACTTGCTTCTATCAATGTATGAGGATACTTTTCACATAATTTATCTATGTTTGGAGTACCTGCAAGTGCAATCGCATTTCCTTCTTTGTTTGGCGTATATCCAAAACCATCCATTATTGTTAAAACTACTGGTTTTTTCATATTCTCCTCCTATCTTAGAATCCTATACTATTGTATAATTAGAATTCAAGCAATCCTAAGAAATCTTCAGCCTTTAATGAAGCTCCTCCAACTAATGCTCCGTCTATATCAGACTGACCCATTATGTCTGCTACATTAGATGGCTTAACACTTCCACCATATTGTATTCTTACTTCATCAGCCAAGTCGCCATATACACTTCTTACTATATTTCTGATTTCTGCAATTACTTCATTTGCCTGTTCAGAAGTAGCAGTCTTACCAGTTCCTATAGCCCATATAGGTTCATATGCGATAACGACCTTACTTAAGTCCTTAGAATCTACATTTTCTAATCCCTTCAATATCTGAACTCTAACCTTTTCTATTGTCTTATTTTCTTCTCTCTCTTCTAAAGTTTCTCCACAGCAAAGAATTGGGTTTATACCTACTTCTATAGCCTTTAAAACTTTTTTGTTGCAAGATTCATCTGTTTCACCATAGTATTCTCTTCTCTCTGAATGTCCTATGATTACATAATCTATTCCTAATTCTACTAGGTTTAGAGGTGATACCTCTCCAGTAAATGCACCAGAATTTTCAAAGTGCATATTCTGTGCTCCTATTTTTATATTAGTACCCTCTGTAGCTTCTTTTAAATCTTTTAATAGGGTAAAAGGTGCGCATATTAATACTTCTGCATTACCTTCTGTCTTTCCCTTTACATTAGATATAAATTCAAGACCTTCTTTTATAGTCTTATTCATCTTCCAGTTTCCTGCTATTATAGGTTTTCTCATATTATTCTCCTTAATCAAATACATGATTTATATATTTTATAAATAGGTTATGACTTATTATTTTTCCTGTCAACGTTTATGGATAGGATATGATTTATGATTTATGATTTATTATTTGCCTATCCAATATTTTATGTATGGACATGTTTTCATTCTATATTTACGAATAGATTTTTATATTATTTGTCCATTTATTATTAGTCTCACAGACTTGCTATTTGAGTTTTTATTTGTTGTCTAATGCAGCTATACCTGGTAATTCCTTACCTTCTAAGAATTCTAAACTCGCACCACCACCAGTTGAAATATGGCTCATCTTATCTCCAAATCCCATCTGATTTACTGCGGCTGCTGAATCTCCACCACCGATAACTGTTACAGCATCTACTGAAGCCATCGCACTAGCTATTGCCTTAGTTCCCTTTGCAAAGTTAGGGAATTCAAATACACCCATAGGTCCATTCCAAACTATTGTCTTTGATTTCTTTACAGCATTTTCAAATAATTCAACAGTCTTTGGTCCTATATCTAGACCCATGTTTCCATCTGGTATATCTCTTCCTTCTGTAGTGTGTGGAGTAGCATCTTCAGCAAATTCACTAGCATAAACTATATCTATAGGAAGTAAAAGTTCAACGCCTTTTTCCTTTGCCTTAGCCATCATCTCATTTGCATACTCTATCTTATCTTCTTCAACTAAAGATGTTCCTATATTGTGTCCCATAGCCTTTAAGAATGTGTATCCCATTCCACCACCTATTATTAAAGTATCTACCTTTTCTAATAGATTGCTTATAACACCTAGCTTACTGCTTACCTTAGCACCACCAAGTATTGCAAGGAAAGGTCTTTCTGGATTTTCTACTGCTGATCCTAGGAAATCTAATTCCTTTTGGATTAGATATCCACAAACTCTCGCTTCTAGGAACTGACCTGCACCAACTGTTGAACAATGTGCTCTGTGTGCTGTTCCAAATGCATCGTTTACAAATATTTCTGCTAGTGATGCCAATTCTTTTGAGAAGTTTTCTTCGTTCTTAGTTTCTTCTTTTCTATATCTTGTATTTTCTAATAATACAACGTCTCCGTCCTTCATTTCACTTACAGCTTTTTTTGCGTTTTCTCCAACTACATTGTCATCAGCTGCAAATACTACTTCTTTACCTAACATTTCAGATAATCTTTTAGCAACTGGCGCAAGCGATAATTCCTTCACTGCTTCTCCCTTTGGCTTTCCTAAGTGAGAACAAAGTATTACCTTTGCTCCATTATCTACTAGATATTTTATAGTAGGCATTGCACCAACTAATCTATTTTCGTCTGTTATTTTACCATCTTTTAGAGGTACATTGAAGTCACATCTTACAAGGCATCTTTTTCCCTTTACATCGATATCTTCAACTGTCTTTTTGTTTAGCATACTCATTTTAATTCTCCTTCAATAACGATACTTTTTTATAGAAATATTTGTATAAAAAAGTCCGAGGAATAAAATCTTCACCCTCGGACCTTTCAAACTGGAGTCTACGGGCCTTATCTATCAATGATAGCCTTCACCAGATTTAATACTATATTATATTTCTATTACTTAGCTAAGCTACCTAATAATCCAAGAGTTCTTATTAACTGTGAAGTATAAGACATTTCATTATCATACCAAGCAACTGTCTTAACTAACTGCTTTCCACCAACTTCCATAACCTTTGTCAATGTAGCGTCGAATAGTGAACCATAGCTTATTCCTACTATGTCAGATGATACTAACTGCTCTTCAGTGTATCCGAATGACTCGTTTGCAGCAGCCTTCATAGCAGCGTTTATTTCTTCTACTGATGTATTCTTTTCAAGAACACAAACTAACTCAGTTATTGATCCTGTGCAAACTGGAACTCTCTGTGCAGCTCCGTCTAACTTACCTTTTAGCTCTGGTATAACTAGACCTATAGCCTTTGCAGCACCTGTAGTATTTGGAACTATGTTTTCAGCAGCTGCTCTACCTCTTCTTAAGTCACCCTTAGCGTGAGGACCATCTAATGTGTTCTGATCGTTTGTATAAGCGTGAATTGTAGTCATAAGACCTTCAACTATACCGAACTTATCATTTAATACCTTAGCCATTGGAGCTAAACAGTTTGTTGTACAAGAAGCTCCTGATACTACTGTTTCAGAACCATCTATTATATCAGAGTTTACATTGAATACTACTGTCTTTAAGTCTCCTGTTGCTGGAGCTGATATAAGAACCTTCTTTGCTCCTGCCTTTATATGAGCTTCTGCCTTTTCCTTAGAAGTGAAGAAACCAGTACACTCAAGTACTATATCTACATCTAATTCACCCCATGGAAGGTTTTCAGGATTTCTTTCTGATACAACCTTTATTTCCTTACCATTTACAACGAATCCATTTTCTTCTACTGATATTTCTCCGTTGAATCTTCCCTGAGCTGTATCGTACTTGAATAAATGAGCTAATGTATTTGCATCAGTTAAGTCGTTTATTGCAACAACTTCAAACTTATCAGTTTGCTCCATCATCTTTCTTAATGCTAGTCTTCCTATTCTACCAAATCCGTTAATTGCTACCTTTACCATAATGTTACCTCCAAAATGTTATTTAAATATTACTTTGCGATTTTCTCGCTTTTAAACCAATCTATTTAGAATTTCTTTTGCACTGTATTCATCTGTTATAAGAGTTATATTCTTATTAAGTTTGTATAGTGCTAAGAAAGATTCTACTTTTTCATTTCCTGCAAACACAACTATTGCATTCTTAGTGTTTTTATACATATCCACATCTATTCCAACAGTGTTTAGCTTCATTACTACCTCACCGTCTTTGTTGAAATAGTGACCAAATGCTTCACATATTGCGCCCTTTGATATAAGGTTTGAAATTTCTGATTCACTCATGTTTCTTCTCCTAGCCATCAAATCAGCTCGTCCAATGCTGAACACGACCATATCAGCAAGTTTCAAATCATCAAGAGTTTTTTTGACATCTGGTATTGTCAATAATGTATCTCTTGCATTACCGTCAATTTCATCAGGAACATATAAAAACTCGACATCACAGCCCAAGTTTTTTGCTGCCAAAGCTGCTATACTATTGGCTTGTATATCGATATCAGATCCTACACTTCCCCTTGTAGGCATTACTATGACATCTTTGTAATAGCCTTCTTCATTTTTGTCTTGTCTCAGATTTTGAGCAACCCTTCTCATCGTCGTTCCACCTGCTATTGCTATTTTATCCTGTGGACTGAGATTATTGATTATATAATTTGCTGCCGTTTTGCAAACTCCTTCTATCATCAAATCTTCATGGTCATTTGAGTTCTTAGATACTACGATTTTCTGTATTCCAAGTTTTTCTTGAAGTTTTATCTCCAAATCTGAAATACCCATAATTTCTCCCATTACAGAGTCCATCTTTTCTAGAAATCTTCCACCCTCTTCAGTAAGCGACATTCCTGAAACAGATATTTCTATAAAATTTGAGTCTTTTAGAAACTCTATTTCTGTTCTAATTGTTCTTTCACTAAGATCAATTATATTCGATAAAACCCTCCTACCTATTGGTTGGCTTATGGATATTTGTCTAAGTATAGCATATCTTTTTCCCATCAACTCGATAGCCTGTGGAATAATTTTTTTTTGTATTTCTATCAAGTTCTTCATACTATTCCTCTTTTCTAAAAGTTTTGGGATTATTTTTGTCCCATACGCCTTTTATTGTCCCACAGATTTATTATACAATAGTAATCCAAAAACTTCAAGTTTTTTTATGAAATAATTATTTTTTTATTTCGTTTATTTTTCAAGTCCTTAGATAACCAAGTTCTTCTCTGTATTTATTTATATTTTTTTCTTTTTGACGATCCTAGGTAACCTAGTTCTTCTCTGTATTTAGATACTGTTCTTCTGGCTATCTCAATTCCTCTATTTTTTAATATATCTTCTATTTTACTGTCACTTAGAGGTTTTTTCTTATCTTCTCCATCTATTATATCTTTGATCATATCCTTTATCATCGTTGTAGAAACCGATTCTCCAGATATGTTTTTATGAGAATTTGTAAAAAACTTTTTTAATTCTACTATTCCATTTTGGGTAAGCATATATTTATCTGACACGCCCCTACTTATAGTCGATATACTACATTCCATTTTTTCTGCCAAATCCGTCATCAATAATGGTTTCAAATCTCCACCGTAATCAAAAAAATCCCTCTGTTCATCAATTATTGCATTTGCTAGATTTAATACAGTTGTATTTCTTTCAGAGACATCTCTCATCATTTTTCTAGCTGATTCTAATTTATTTTTTATGAATTTTTTTGCGTTGTCGTCATCTGTATTCTTTAACAAATCCCTATAATAGCTATTTATATATATCTTTGTTTTTTCTTCATTATATGCCTTAGCTTCACTTCTTCCATTTATTTTTTCTACATATACATCAGGATATATATATACTATTTTATCTTCTGAATGCATTGATACAGGTCTTGGATCTAGTTTTTTTATTATATCTATAATATCAATCATCCTCTGTTTGCTTACCTTATACTTTTGACAGAGCTTGGATATATTTGAGTTTGCTACTAAATTTAAATCATTTTTAATAATGCTTTCAGTAATTTCATCATAATCTTCTTTTCTTAATTGCAATAACAAACACTCTTCAATATTTCTTGCACCTATACCACTTGGTTCCAACTGCTGTACATATGATAGGCATTTGTTATATGTACAAGGTTCTATTTTTAGGTTTTCCATAATGACTACTTCATCCTCTCTCAAATAACCATCATTATCTAGGCTATCTATGAGATATTTACATATATTTTTTTCATTTTTTGGTATCTTCATTATATTAATCTGGGCATATAGGTTATCATACAATGAATCAGTGCTTCTTGTGATATTTTCAAAGTCTATATCTCCATCATTATATTCAACGTTATTCTTATCATAGATTATATTTTTTTTGTAATCGTCTAAGTATTTTTCCCAATCGATTTCATTCTTATCTATTTCTACCTCTAGCAATGGATTCGATTCCGCTTCTTTTTCCAATGCTTCTTCCAATTCTATCCTTCCCATATTTAATATCTTTAGAGATTGTACTATCTTATTAGATATTGTTAATTTTTGAGTTAGGATTTGTTCTAGTTTATTTCCAATCATCTTCTTGGAGCTAATCCATCTTTATTATTAATAGAAAATTATACAATATATTATTTATCTACATAAGAAAAGTCTTATATATTTTTTAAGTGTATATTTTCTAAATATCATAACTATACTCCATTCACCTGGATAATGTCTCTCATTTTTGAATTAGCTATTCTCCTCTCCACATAAAATTATACTCCATTTATCTGTATTATCTCATAGGTTGTAATAAAAAAGCAAATTACAATATAATAAGTTTCTATTTAAAACTTATATATAGTTCTAATTTGCTTTCATATACAATATTCCATCTATTATAACTACCATACTAAAACTTGACAATATAGTGTTATTTTTTTATATACATATATAAGGATACTATTCCACTTATTATAAGCACTATGTAAAAATTTGCCAATCTCGTAAGTATCATCCCTGGAATTACCAGGTTTCCAAAAAAACTTCTAAACATATCTACAAATACCGATTCACTAGCACCTACAGATCCAGGTAATGGCAATGATGAAACGGCTATATTAAGTATTGCCTGAGTAAGTATTATCTCCATTGGAGATATTCCCTTGAGTCCAAGACCTACATAGATAATATACGGTATAAAGAACAATATAGTTATCTGAATTAGGGTTACAATAGTTACCTTTACAATCACCCTAGGATTTTCTCTCATATATAGGGCACCTACCCTGTATTCGTCCATAGAATGTTGTATCTTCATATTTAACTTTTCCTTATTCTTGATTATATTCAATTTGTATACTATTATACCTATTCCATTTATTATCTTATACACTATTTTAGGATAAAATATCAATAGCAAAATTCCTATAAGAATTACCGCATTTGATACGATACCATATGCTAATAATATATGAAATCCAGTTTTATGAGTTATTACAAAATCTGGTCTTATAAATAGGGCAATTAAACCATATCCAACAACCACCAATTGATGAGCAAATAATATTATCAACAATCCTAATGATGAAGAAGTTATCGATATGTTTTTTCTGTTCATAAAATATACCTGAGCTGGTTGTCCTCCTGATGCAGATGGAGTTATAGAGCTGAAGTAAAAACCGACAAACCCATATCCCAAACAATCTATCAATGTTGTCCTTTTATTGAGGGCCTTCATTGTAATCCATATATTTATACCTTCACATGATATGTATATGAGCATAAGAATTACAGCAGATATAATAAATATTGGATTTACATTTTCTATAACGCCTATTATCTTATCAATGTTTTCACCTTTTAGTATAAAATATATGGAACCCACCATAAGAAGTATCATAAAACCTATACCTAACAATTGACTCTTTTTATTCTGTATACCTTCCATCTTACCTCCCTTTATCTTTCCTAGTTCAATATTATTTTATTCTATACGATAAATTTATATCCTTTTTCTTTTAATTTGGGTATAGCTATCTTTAGTCCTTCTATTGTATTTAAAGGCGCACCCTTAGCACCACCAGAGTTTTCTCCTGCATCATGAAGACATATTATACTTCTTTCAGTTGTTCTTTCTAAAAGTTTATTTTGTATACTATCTTTTGTAGCACTTGCCTCCCAATCTTCTGCCATAACATCCCAAAATACATATTTCATTTTGTACTTTTTCACAAAATAATTAGAGAATATATTTGTATGTCCCCATGGTGGTCTATATAGTTTTGTGTCTATACCTAATTTGTTCATTATCCTAAGACTATTTTCAAAATCTTTCTTTGTATATAGGTAGCTATATAGCATAGCATTTTTGTGTTGCCATGAGTGTAGTCCTATTTTGTGACCACGACTTTTTATTTCATTGACTACATCTGGATTTTTTTCGGCATTTTGAGCAACCATAAAAAATACCGCCTTAACCTTATTTTCGTCTAATACATCCAATAATTCATATATATATCTTTTATCTGGACCATCGTCAAAGGTCAACATTATTTCATTATCTTTATCTGTATTCTTTTTCACATCTCTATTAAACCATTTATTGTAATAAGTAGGTATTATCGAATGTATAAGAAAAATTAACACACAAGCTATTATTATAGTCAAAATCATACCACTACCTCCTTTAACTATATTGTATCACGACATGGATTAAAAAAAAAGGTTGTCCTTTGCTTAGACAACCCTTGCAATTTTATATCTCTTCTTCTATATATTCTTCCACGCCTGTTATATTGTCAAAATATGTATTATCAAGACTTTTGACGAATTTATTCATCGATATTTGCATGGAATTTAGCACATTGCTGCTATTTATAAATCTCACTATTCTATCTATGCTTACATCCGGACTACCGCTTAGGGCAATTCCGAAGTTATTGTCTATTATAAAGTTTATATTTCTTACCTCATTTGGAAGTGTTGTAGAAAAAGATATTATAGGAGTTAGTGAATAAATGGCTTCAAACACCGTAATTCCACCTGGCTTTGTCAATACGCAATCTGCCTTTTCCATTAATTTTGCAACTTCATTGGTATATCCTACCACAGTTATATTTTCATAACGATCTTTAAGCAAATCGTACAAAGCTTTGTTTTCTCCAGTTACAATGGTAAAATGTGTGTTTTTTATTGAATGTAACCTATCATAAAATTTCTTTTCTGTAGGCAATACTCCCAAACCACCACCCATTATCAATACTTCTTTATCGCTTCTGTACTTTGACAAGTGTACTATCTTCTTTCTAGTTATCTTATTTCCCAACTTTATATTATTTTCGATATATTTCATAGAAACCGGTATTCCATATACCCTTATCTTATTTGAGTCCACACCCTTTCTAATCAAATCCGTCTTTACTTCTTCGCATGGTACTATATATGTATTTGTATCCTCATCTATCCACTCATAATGACTGCTTATATCTGTTATACAAGTAACCAATTCTATACTACTTCCCTCGCTTCTTTTGAAATGACCGACAGCCTTAGAAATAGCAGGAAATGTAGAAACTATCATATCTGGTTGTTTTTCAGCTACAAGTTTTTTCAAACCTCTAGCTAGAAATCTAGAAAACAAATCTACATTTTTTTCCTTGTCACTCTCTAAATAGTAATTGCTATATATATTTTTCATATTTTTTATTATAAATGAAAAACCTCTATAAATGTATTTTGAAGAAGCAGGTAGTACATAATTATAAAAATCAATTACTTCAACGTCTGCATCTCTATTATATTTTTCAATACGTTCTTTAACCGCATTAGATGCAGACATATGTCCCATCCCAAACTTAGCTGTAAGTACTAAAACCTTCATATATGTCACCTCCTACTAAAACTCAATACAATATGTATGTATAATTACTATACTATCATTATATATCTCAATTCTTAAAACTTACACCTGTAATTTCTAAAAAATTATTAAAGATTTATGACAAACAAAATAGGCAACAAGGGTATATCTACCAATGTTGCCATATTTACATTTTAACTCTACTCTATTATACTACAATCTTATACTAATTAAAAGATCTTAATATATTATAAAGAATCAACAGATCCTAATACATCATCTATCTTATTCTTTACAACTTCCTTTATAGCATCTCTACCAGCACCTAAGTACTTTCTTGGGTCGAATTCTGCTGGATTTTCTGCTAAGAACTTTCTCAATGCAGCTGTCATGCAAAGTCTTAAGTCAGTATCCATGTTTATCTTACAAACTGCCATAGAAGAAGCCTTTCTAAGCATTTCTACTGGTATCCCCTTAGCTCCAGCTATGTTTCCACCGAACTCATTGCAAGTCTTTACAGCATTCTGATCAACAGCACTTGCTCCATGAAGAACTATTGGGAAGTTTGGAAGTTTTGCCTGAATATCTTCTAGTATATCAAATCTCAACTTAGCTTCTCCCTTGAACTTGAATGCTCCATGTGAAGTTCCTATAGCTATAGCTAAAGAATCTACACCTGTTCTATTAACAAAGTCAACTGCCTGATCTGGATCAGTGTACTGGTGTACGTCAGATGTTACATCATCTTCTGTTCCAGCCAAAACTCCTAATTCAGCTTCAACAGTAACATTGTGCTTATGAGCGTATTCAACAACCTGCTTAGTCAAGGCTACGTTCTCTTCATAATCGAAATGAGAACCGTCTATCATAACAGAAGTGAAACCAGCATCTATACATTTCTTAGCCATTTCAAAACTTGGACCGTGATCAAGGTGTAGAGCACAGTCTACTCCTATTTCATCAGAAGCCTGCTTTACCATAGCAACAAGAGTATCTATACCAGCATAAGATATAGCTGACTTTGATGCCTGTATTATAACAGCAGAATTCTTTTCCTTACAAGCCTGTAAAACACCCTGTAACTGCTCTAAGTCACTTATATTAAAAGCACCTATAGAATATCCACCTTCATATGCTTTTTTAAACATTTCTTTTGTATTAATTAACGCCATTTCGTCCTCCTTATAACTTAAAATCTACCCATCATCTCTTATTATACCAAAAAAAATAGAATTATACAAAACAATACTTATAATTTATGATATCTTATTTAATTATTTTTCTATCTCTAAAAAACTCCTCTACACCATACCAGTCCTTAATTCTGTGTATCCTATGCCTTTCTTTGTCGTATCCATCTTTTCCTATTTTATTTTTTATGTCTTCTTCTATACCTCTATTATAGTGGGTATCCATAATTATAATCTCAAATCCAGCCATAAATAGGTTTATCAAATTGTTTGGATCATCCTCTATAAATATGTCTGCATGAAGTTTCTTTGCCATAGAAACCTTATCTGCATTTCCATTCAAAGAATAAACGCTTATACTATCTATTTCATTTTTCTCAAGCCACTTTAATGTTATATTTTCTATTTCCTTATCCCTTGCTGTAACTATATAGACATTATTATTTTCTTCTAGTTTTTTTACAACTTTTCTCGAATTCGGCAACATTTCAGCAGTAAGGTATAATTCCGAATGGTTTTCATCGAAGTTTTTGTATTCTTCTTCAAACTCAGGACCATAGGTAATAGTCCAATCATTAGATATATACTCCTCATTAGTCAAATTTATCCCTGTAATCTCATTTAGATACGGAACAAAAAAGTATGGATCTGTTAAAGTTCCATCTATATCTATACATATATTTTTCTTCATAAATCCTCTCCAATAATATATTTTTACCTTTAATATTCAAAACATTAATTATAATTTCGGTAAATACAACATTTTCTATACAAAGATTTCTTTTAATTTAAAATCCAAAAAATCACATGACACTAGGTGATAATCAACCTCATCAAATTTACCATTTATGCCAAATGGAAAACTTTCCTCTCCATGTATGTGTCCATAGATTACACATTTTGGCTTATATTTTTTTATTACATCTAAAAATAACGTGTCATCGTAGTTTGAATTTGAAGGCGGATAGTGAAGTAAAACTATAAAGTCTTCACACCCATCTTTTTTTGCCTGTTCAAGAGATAACTCAAGACGTTTTGCTTCTCTAATATATATACTATTATCCTTTTCTTCAAACCTTTCATCTAAAGGAGTTTTCCATCCTCTTGTACCACATACTGCATATTTATCAAGTCTTATGTAGTTTGTATTCATAAAAACCATTTTATCGCTGTTTGAATACAGTTTATTCAAAGCTGTAGCTGTACTCCACCAATAGTCATGGTTTCCTCTAATGAATATTTTTTTTCCAGGCATTTTTTCAATAATATCTAAATCCATCTTAGCATCATCTATCTTTGTCGCCCATGATATATCACCTACAACAAACACAACATCTTCATCATCTACGTTATCAATCCAATAATCGAATATTTTCTTGTCATGATTTTCCCAATTATCTCCAAAAATATTCATCGGCTTGTTTATTGAAGAGGATAGATGTAGGTCTCCAATTGCAAATATTCTCAACGCCTTCCTCCTCTTATTTTTCTATTCAAAAATAAAATACAGTTTATTACCCTAATATTTTGTATTTCTAATTTTATAATACAATCTTATACTTACATTCATAAATGTACTTATTTCTATATTTTAACCACTTGTATACAACCTTATGTTTCTATTGGCAATAATTCCTATTTTTATTTTTTTGCATTACTAATTGTATTCATATTTTAATTCCTTTAAAACATCATCAAGTTCTGCCTTTAATGATATTATCCCCTTTACATCATTTACTCTAGACATCAGATTTAGCTTATCTCTATACTTAAAATACTGTTCTTCTTCGCCAAGTTCTTTTAATTTATTCAGTCTAGAATACACATCTGAGGTAGCATATTCTTTTTCTGTAAACAACTCTTGTGCCTTTATTATATCCTCTCTTATTTCTCCCATTTCTTGATCGAGCATAAAGGCTGCATCAGCTGCTCTCCTAAGTCTCTGTGCAAGCTCATCTGGTATATAGTGATCGTATTTATACTTTAAAGAATGTTCAATGCTTGCCCAAAAGTTCATTGCTAGGGTCCTTATTTGAACTTCACACTGCAATTCTATAGGTCCTTCTATCGTTTCCATTGGATACATGATGATTACATGATAACTTCTATAACCGCTTTTTTTTGAATGCGTTATATAGTCTTTTTCATTGATTATCCTCATGTCAGATCTCTTTCTTATGATGTCCACTATTGTATATATATCTTCAACAAATTGACACATCAATCTTATTCCTGCTATATCTTCTATATCCCTTTCAATATCCTCAAAGGTAATATTTTTAACTTCAGGTACATGTTCTACGCATTGTAACTGTTCAGCCTTTTCTCTTTTTAGTTTTTGCATCTTAGCAAGTATTGAAGATATCCTCTTTGTTCTTCCAGTTACAAATTCTATAGGGGAATGTTGTCCTTTTTCCAAGTAACTTTTTCTTATATTTTTAAATTTTATCTTTAACTCCTCTACTGCACTGTCATAAGGAGCCAATTCTTCTGTTAATTTACTAAAGTCCATAAAAACACCCCATCTTTCTATAAAAATATAGTTCCTATTTTATTATACATTTTTTTAGATAACATTAATAGATTTTTTGCATCTTTTATAAAATTATTTAGATTTTGTTCTAATCTTACTTTGTCTAAACTGAAATCATTTGAACTTTGTTTTAATCTTACCTTATCTAATCTAAAATTATTTGAGCCTTGTTCTAATCTTATTTTATCTAAACTATGGATTTATTACCCCTTATTATGTTATTCTATATAGAGAAATTTTAAATTGGAAGGGAGATTTTTATGACTAAGTATACAAAATTTATAAACCTTATGGGTAGCTATTATACAAAAGACTTTGAAAAGGAAAAGAAGAATATAATAAAGGTAAGAGAGGTTAGAGAAGAAACTGTTAGAAAATCATTTCTACAAGGTGACTGTGAAATCCTTGTAGTTTTTGAAGATACAGGTAAAGAAATAATCATCGATGACTTTTCATCAGATGAAGATATAAAGAAATATCTAGGAAAGTCGTTTATAAATAAAAAAAGATAGCTATTACTTATACCTAAATAACATCACAGAAATTTAGTCAGAATGTATGACAGGAAATGTAATTAATATTTTATAATTTCCAAAAAGAAAGAGAACCTTAGGGGGTAAGGCTCTCTTTCGGGGAGATTAAGTATTTTATTATATTTTTACTATTAGTATTATGCCCGTTTATAATACTTTTCAAACAATAAAACATATTTTATTTTTTTTCGTTTTCTACCTTTTTTCTACCTTCTATTTCATTTAAATAGTTATATATTGTATATCTTGATATTCCTAATTTCTTTGAAACATATGGTATGCTTTTTTGAACGGTGAATACTCCTTTTTCCTTTAATATTCTTATAAAATCCACTCTCTCTCTTTTATTCATCTTAGAAAATGGCTTTTCTAACTCCCCCAATAATTCACTAAATTTAGGTTCTAACAATGATTCATCTTCATCAATTTGTTTATATATTTCCTCTCCCATTGACAAAAAGTTCTTCAATGAATTAGAAATAAAATACAGTTCATCGCAATCATAATTTATACAAAAAGATAATCTCCTACCATATGCGTTCATAACTATTGTAGATGATTTTATTTCTTTTTTATTTTTTTTGTATGCTTTTTTATAATTTAAACTCAACCCATTAGGACTCTTATTCACCAATTCATCTTTAGTAGTGGTCAATGAGTCTCCTACATCTCTTCCTGTAACATGTCCATTATAGATGAATAAGACAGATTCATTTGGATTATCTAGATCGGAAACTACTACTTCACATTTTTTACCAAACATCTCTGATATCGTATATGCCATCGTATTAAGAAAGTTCATAAAACCTTCCTCATCATGTATATATATTCCCTTTGTATCTAATTCCACTATTCAAATCCCTCCTAAAACATCATAAATTTCTGTCGCAACTATCTCCTATCTACCTCTTATATTAGATTTTTGTCACTATATATTTCATTAATATATAAGTTACTATATATCTCATTAATATATAAGTTAATATATAAGTTAATATATAAGTTAATATATAAGTTAATAT